>JGI11705J14877_10000021_pt1 | contig 96280 bp, 81 predicted proteins | sample Etolaghawater15m_FD_14877 | JGI IMG/M metagenome (IMG submission 14877) | reverse complement strand
AAAATAGGATTTCGTGGCTTTAAGTATGCGAAAATAAGCCATCGACCTGTAGGTCGATAAGTACACTCAGTCATGAGTGTCCCCAACTATTTCGGTTATTTTGCGTTTCGGGGCAAGGTGATGATATGGTTGTATGGGTATTGGTGGGTATTAATAGGGAAGCCGGTGCGAGGGGTTTGAACAAATATAGGCAGTCAAGGGTGGGCCCAACTTTTGAGGGGGAATTTTGTACATTAAGGCTATATGGTTTTTGCATTAAACGAAAATGTATGCTGAAGGGTAAACGGATTGTTCTGGGGGTGTGCGGCGGGATTGCTGCGTATAAAACACCGCATCTTGTGCGGCTTCTGAAGAAGGCGGGGGCGGAGGTTCGGGTAGCGTTGACGGAGGCGGGGGGAAGGTTCGTGAGCGAGCTTTCGCTGGCTACTGTGTCGGGGGAGCCTGTTCTTGGGAACATGTTCCCGGCTACTGACACACCCGGAGTTGATTTTACGACGCATATTTCACTGGGCGAGTGGGCTGATGCACTGGTGATTGCGCCGGCTACGGCCAATACTCTGGCGAAGCTCTCGGCGGGGCTTTGCGACAATATGCTGACGGCTTGTTTCATTACCCTTCGCCCGAACCGGCCGGTGCTGATTTTTCCGGCAATGGATGGCCAGATGTTCCTCTCGGCCTCGGTGCAGCGCAATGTTTTGACACTCTCGGAACAGGGTTGCCATGTATTCTCCCCTGAAAGCGGCGAACTGGCTTCGGGACTGTGCGGCTTAGGCAGAATGGCTGAGCCGGAGGAAATTTCAGCACAGCTTCATTGTGCGTTTGCGTCTACTCCTCATAGCTCTTCCTTTTCTGGCCTTCGGGTTGTGGTTACGGCAGGGCCAACCAGGGAGAAGATTGACGGGGTCCGGTTTATTTCAAATTATTCGTCGGGAAAGATGGGCTTCGCAGTTGCCCGTGAAGCTGCCGATAGAGGAGCGAAGGTGACGCTGATTACCGGGCCTGTGAGCCTTGAGGCTCCTCCGGGCATTCGGCGCATCGATGTACAGAGCGCACGGGAGATGAACGAGGCGGCTGAGAGCCTGTTTTCAGAGACCGATATTTTCATTGGGGCGGCGGCTGTTGCCGATTACCGTCCGGCCGAACCTATTGAAGGCAAGGTTAAAAAAGGGGACTCTGAGATGGAGATGCGGTTGGTGCAAAACCCCGATATTCTTGCCGGGTTCGGAGCACAGAAGTCAGCGCGGCAGCTGGCCATTGGCTTTGCTCTTGAGGAGGCGGGCGGCATTGAGCATGCACGAACAAAGCTGGAAGCAAAAAATCTTGACCTGATTGCCTTCAATACCTTCAACGGGACCGATTCGGGTTTTGAGGTGGATACAAATATCCTTACTCTGATAGGAAGAGGGGACGAAACAGTGGCCCTTACAAAACTGACGAAAGAGGCTGCGGCAGGAAAGCTCCTTGATGCAGTGGAACGGCTTCTGCCGCGAAAGGCAAAGCAGGCATGAATTCTTCATCGTTGGAAGCCCTTGCCAAAGAGGCGGACAAATGCCGGAAGTGCCGTCTGGCAGATACCCGGCATTCGGTAGTGTTCGGTGAGGGAAACCCGGAGGCCGGGCTCATGGTGATAGGAGAGGCTCCGGGAGCTGACGAGGATGCAAGCGGAAGGCCGTTTATTGGCCGTTCAGGGCAGCTGCTCACCAAAATCCTGCAGGCAGTGGAGTTCAGCCGTGATGAGGTATTCATTGCCAATATCGTCAAATGCCGCCCGCCGGAGAACCGAAACCCACTGCAGGATGAAATTGCCTGCTGCACGCCATGGCTGGAGAAACAGCTGGAAATTATCCATCCAAAGGTCATTCTTCTTCTCGGCAAAGTTGCCGCCAACACAATACTCGTCAACCAGACGGCGCTGGGAACAATGAGAGGCAAGGTGCTGGAATGGAAGGGTACAGACTGTTTCGTGACATACCATCCTGCGGCACTCTTACGAAATCCGAATTGGAAACGGGGATGCCGGGAGGATGTGCAGCTGATGCGACGCCATTATGACAACCTTATGAAGAAGAGCCGGGCATGAGAAAGCAGGACAGGAACATTATAGATTTTGAACAGGACATCGACTTCTCGAAAGAGAGCCGCATCCCCCCATACTCCACCGATATAGAGCAGGAGGTACTGGCCTGCGTGCTGCTTGACGACGACCCGATTGAGCAGGTGATACAGATTTTCGGTGAGAGCGGAGGCGATGTATTCTATGAGCGGCGTCACCAGATCATCTTCAAGGCGATGATGCAGCTCTACACAAAGCGCCAGGCGATTGATCTTATTACGGTGAGTGAGGAGCTGGTCAAACTCGGAGAGCTCGACAACATCGGCGGACGCCACTACCTTGCGGAACTATCAGGCAAGGTTATCAGCGCAGCCAATGTGGAGTACTATGCGCGGCTGGCAAAAGAGAAATACCTCTACCGGCGAATGATATCAATCTCCACAAAGATTTCGGAGAGCTCGTACAGCTCGTCCATGGACATTTTTGACCTTGTGGAGCATGCATCACAGCAGTTTTTCAACATCTCCCAGGCAGGAATCAAAAAGAAGGCCACGCCAATAAAGGATCTGGTCAAAAATGGCATCCGCATGCTCGAAACCCTTCGTGCATCGCAGTCATCAATAACAGGTATAGGGTCAGGGTTCTCGGAGGTCGACCAGATGACTGCGGGGTTCCAGCAGTCCGACATGATCATCATCGCCGCCCGCCCTTCAGCAGGAAAAACGGCGTTCGCTCTTGCTCTTGCCCGCAATGCTGCTGTTGATTTTGAGACCCCCGTTCTTTTCTTCAGCCTTGAAATGGCTGAAGTGCAGCTGGCCATAAGGCTGATGTGTGCAGAGGCTTCGGTGGAGTCGCAGCTGGTAAGAACCGGCCGCATTTCGCAGGAGATGATGGGACGCATCATCAACAACATGGACAAGCTGAACGAGGCAAAACTCTTTATTGACGATACACCCGGCATCTCCATCATGGAGCTGACAGCCAAAGCGCGACGGCTGAAGCAGGAGCACAACATCGGTATGGTGGTGGTTGACTACCTGCAGCTGGTAAGCCCCGTGCGCGATGGGAAGAGCAACCGTGAGCAGGAGATTGCCCAGATATCAAGGTCGCTCAAGGCGCTGGCCAAGGAGCTGAACATTCCAGTCATCGCCCTCGCCCAGCTCAACCGGTCGGTAGAGCAGCGTTCAGGAGACCGTCGGCCACAGCTGTCGGATCTTAGAGAGTCGGGTTCAATTGAGCAGGACGCTGATGTGGTAATGTTTCTCTCACGGCCTGAAATGTACGGGAAACAGACTTTTGAAGATGGCTCATCCACCAAGGATGTGGTTGAAATCGTCATCGGCAAGCAGCGCAACGGCCCTATCGGCGACATCCGCCTGCTCTTCCTGAAGAACTACGGGCGGTTCCAGTCGATGGCAAACGCCTATGTCACCGCCGGTGTCGCAGACGACAGCTACGGCAATCCGGATGGCTACCCTCCACAGGCTGCAGAATTTTCCTCAGAAGGCGACATGCCTTTTGTAAACCCAGATGAATCCCCTTTTTAATCCTTTATCCACCATGCAGGAAAAAACCTCTGAAGATCCTCACTCAACCGGCAGCGCTATGGGCCCATCCAGCCTGAAGATCGGGCTTCCTTCGGGAGCTCCTGCAGAAGACAGGTATACAGGTATTGCCGCCTCACGGGGCATCGCCATCGGAGAGTGCTACTCCTTTGAAAAGGAGATGGACGAACCACAGCCGGAAGTGATTGAAGAGGGACGGATTGAAGAGGAGGTAGAGCGGTTTACGGCGGCACTCGGGCGTTCTGAAAAGGAACTCCGTAAAATCGAGAGGGTCACCATCAAGAAACTCGGGAAGGGGTATTCGAACCTCTTTCAGGCGCAGATCATGATTCTCCAGGACCCCGTGCTGACGGATGCCATTTCCAACCGCATCCGCACGGAGCGTCGGCCGGCCAATCTGGTAATTGAGGAGGAATTCAACCGCCACCTTGAGCATTTCCGGAACTCGGATGACCCGCTGTTTCAGGAACGCGCCGACGACTTGACCGATATCAAGGACCGCATTATCCGGAACCTGCAGGTCCGAAAACTCCATTCATGGATTCCCGAAGGAGTGATTGTTGCCTCCGACCATCTTTCTCCGGCCGACATCATCCTCCTCAGCCGCAGCAATGTGAAAGGGTTCGTCACCGACACGGGAGGAAAAACCTCGCATATCTCGCTTATCTGCAAGTCGCTGAAACTCCCCATGGTGGTCGGGCTCGGCAAATTCTCGCAGAAGGTTTCCACCGGACGGAAAATGATTATCGACGGCCGAACGGGAACAGTTGTCACCGATCCGACGGACGAGACTGTTGCTGAATACATGAAGCGCCAGGAGGAGGAACTGCGAAGTGAAGAAGACGCATCGCGCAGCGCAGTCTTTCCTGCCACAACAAAATGCGGGGTGAGAATCGGGTTCTACGCCAACATTGATTTCAGGGAGGAGCTCGACACTCTCTGCGAAGAGGGGGCCGAAGGGGTCGGGCTGTTCCGGAGTGAAAACCTATTCACCGACGCCTCCAAAGTACCCACAGAAGCAGAGCAGGAGAACTACTACTTCCAGATGGCTGACGCCATTGCCCCAATGCCGCTCGACATCCGCCTGTTCGACATCGGTGGAGACAAGCTGATGTACTCACCCGTCAAGGAACCAAACCCGAACCTCGGCTGGCGCGGCATCCGCATTCTTCTTGACCTTCCGGAAATTCTTGAAGCACAGATAACAGCCATCCTGAAAGCCAACTCACACGGCAATATCGACATTCTGGTGCCGATGATCATGTCACTCGATGAAATTGCCCAGGTACGCGCAATTGTTGACCGGGCCTTTCTGGAACTGACCAATTCAGGATCACACCACATTGAAAAACCCGGAATCGGTGCGATGATAGAGGTGCCTGCCGCTGTGGAGCTGATTGATGAAATCACCCGGGCAGTCGACTTCATCAGCATCGGGACCAACGACCTCACCCAGTACACCCTTGCCGTCGACCGCAACAATGTGATTGTGCAGGACCTTTTCGAGAAATTCCATCCAGCGCTCATCCGCCAGCTCTACCGCATTATCAGCACCGCACAGAAAAACCGACGAAAAGCTGTCATCTGTGGAGACATGGGTTCCGACCCGCTTGCTCTACCCTTTCTCCTCGGCTGCGGACTGCGCCACTTCAGCGTTGTCAGCTCCGACATCGCCAAACTCAAATCCCTTGTCGGATGCTTCACCCTTGAAGAGACCGAAGCACTCGCCCGTGACTGCCTGCAGCTCACTACCCCGAACGCCATCAAGGAAAGGCTGGAAGCGTTCGGAAAAGGGTAAGGCGATGAAATCCCCTCAACCTGCACATCAAAGATGCCCGGAGGGTTATGTATGCTTGCAAGAAGCTCCGCTCAGGGCCTCAAATCTTCAATCTTCGCCTGCTTGCGAAGAGCACTGAAGTAAGCCGAGAAGAGCTGCTCCTGCTTGAGGCCAAGCACCTGCGGTGCTATGCCGGCTTTTTCCGTCTTGATGTCAAGTCCTTCCGGGAGAGCCCGACTGGAAACCTCACAAACCGCGTATCCACTCTGGATCTGTACCGGCTCTGAAAGCCTGGCAAGCGGCATGCCGGCCATGGCTTCCACCAAAGGACGATCGACGCCGTAACCCGGAATAAAACCGTCGCTCCAGCGGATGTCGCTGGCGCTGAACATGCTGAAGCTGCTGTCAGCGGCAGCAATTGCGGCAAGCGTAGCTCCTGGAGAGGCTGCAAGCGAGGCAAGACGGTTCTTGATGAACTCGCCCTTCTTCTCTTTGATGATTTCAGTGGTAATGCCGGCTTTGAGGTCATCATCAAGCTTGCGGTACCCGCTGTCGTTTTTGCCGGTCAGGCGCATGACATAGAAGCCTTTTGGGGTTTCAATGACATCCGAAAGATCACCCTCGCTGGAGCGGAAAGCAAAATCATCAATTTTGTCGTTGTAGCCTATGGCGGCTATAGGCATGTGACGGCCAAATTGGCCTGTGGTTTCAAGGGGCAGTTTATCGGCCGAGGCACTTTCGTCCATTCCTTTCTCTTTGGCATCCATCTGAAACACCATGGCACGGCGGCGTATGCCCTCGGCAGTTTCGCTTGAGGGCCGGATGGTGCGAACAATTTCAGAGGCAACAACAGCCTTGCGGTCAAACCCGGCAACTTTAATGATGTGAAGGCCGAACTGTGTCTGCACAGGCCCTACAATGGCTCCGGGTTTTGAGGCGAACACAGCATCAGCAAACTCCGGCACCATGCGATCGCTACGGAACCAGCCAAGATCGCCTCCCCTTGCTGCGCTGCCGGGATCGGCCGAGTATCGCCGGGCGAGTTCAGCAAAATTTCCTCCAGCCTTCAATTCCCGTAGAATCATGTCGGAAAGAGCGCGGCCTTTCTGGATGTCGGCACGGCTGTTGGGGTTGAAACGGATCAGAATGTGGGATGCCCGGGCAACGGGCTTCCGGGCCGTCGTCACTGATTTTATTTTCAGGAGACGGTAGGTGCCGCTGTCGGCAATGGGACCTATGATCGATCCTGCCCTGAGGCTGGAGGAACCGAAAAGAGCGGCTCCGGCAACAGGCGAAAAATCCGAACGGTCAAGTGTTTCGTTGATGGAAGAGGAGCGGTCGCTCTGCATCCTCACAAAATCTGTGTCGTTGCGGGTTGTGGCAAACCCTGCGCGAATTGATGCAAACTCCTGCTGTGCGGCAAGGCTGTCTTGTGCGGAAGGTGTGAGAGGGAAAAAAACATAGTCAGAAGAGCGGGATGGAGCTTCGGCGAAAAGTTCGCGGTGCTCGCCGTAGTACCTTTTAATCTCATCCTCCTTGACAGGGTATTTGCTGTCATCTCCGGCAAAACTGAACGGAACGGGGATAAACGATGCCGCCATGCGGGTATACTGCTGGCGCACCAGAGTTTCAAGCTCAAGATCGGTTACATGCTCCATGGTCCGAAGCGCCCGAATCAGCTTATCAATCTTGAGTTCACGGCGGATGATCTCCTCCACCTGCACCCACATCTCGCTGTTCTGCGGGTCACGACGGGCAGCGTCAAGCTTCTGACGGTCAATCTGAGCAGTTGCAGGATCAGTAAAATTGCCTGCTATCACCTGCGGCGGGTCGGGGCGATTGATGGCGGCAAGAATCTCGCCATCCTGCACCGTGATACCGAATTTCTGGAACTGCTGTTCGAGCAGCATCTGGTCAACCACAGTGTTCCATGCCTGCTCCTGAATGCGGAGTTCAATTTCTGGCGACATGTCGGCACCCGGGTTGCTGCGACGATAGTTTTCGCTGAACTGGCGGTAGAGCTGGTCGTACTGACTGTAAGAAATCGACACACCGTTCACACTGCCGGCGTTCTGCCCCCTTCCACCGCGTCCGCCGAATCCGGCAAAATCCATACCCCATTCAAAGACGATCAGCCCCAGAAAAGACGCAAGAAGGATATAGAGAATGATATGCGTTTTATCGCGCAGGTTTGACATGAGCGCCATAGAGTCCTCAGCTGATAGGTATTAGTATAAAAGTGTGTTTTTATCATCCCAACCCTCCCTGCCGACAAGCGGCACGAAGGCAAAATTCTGGTACTGCTCCCTCTCAAAGCGGGCACCCTTCCTGGTGACGAGGGTCATCACCTGCATACCGCGGTTGCCGACGGGAATTACCATACTGCCGTTTTCGGCAAGCTGCTCCTTCAGCGCTTTCGGTTCTGATGGAGCTCCGGCACTCACAAGGATGCCGTCAAAAGGCGCCTCTTCAGGCCACCCGAGGGTACCGTCTCCCAGACGGCAGGTAATCGGAAGACCGAATCGGTGAAACTTCGCCTTCGCCTGATGGTACAGAACAGGCAACCGTTCTACCGAGAAAACACTGTAACCTATCGCTTCCAGAATGGCCGCCTGATATCCCGAACCGGTGCCAATTTCCAGCACTCTGCCAAAGGGTCTGCCACTGCCTCCGGGCACATGGTCTGCCAGCAGGCTCGTCATATAGGCAACCGTAAAGGGTTGCGATATCGTCTGCCCGTAGCCTATCGGCCATGCTGCATCGTCGTAGGCGTGAGCCCGCCCCTCTTCGGGGACAAACAGATGCCGGCGAACCTCCTGAAAGGCTTCAAGAACCCATGGATTCTGAATGCCGTTTCGCCGGAGAGAATCCACCATCTCCCTGCGCTGGCGGTCAAATTGCGTTTCCGTCCATTCCATACCTGAAATCTCTTTATCTTTCAGGCGGAAACGCCGGGGACCGCTCCGCTTTTGAATATTGTATCTAAAATATGAAAAAACAACCGTTCAACCCTCTCTCAACACCAAAGTTTACCATTTTCGGCGACAACTGCCGCATGGGGAGCTATATCCTGTTCATCCGGGTCGAAAAAAAACTGAATATTTCCTTTGGCCGGTTCCAGAAGGGTACGCCGGTTCTGGTTGAGGCGGGAGAGTATCTTTATCTGGGCTCAGCCCTCGGCAACCGCCCTTCCGCCGCCCCTCTTGCAGCCCGCCTTCTCCGCCACGCCTCGCGCTCCGGAATGCTTCGGGCACACCGCATCCGCAGACCAATGGCAAAGCGATTCAAAGAAGCCGGACTGGTTGACGCTGTTCCTCGCAAGATACCCTCAAAACATATTCACTGGCACGCAGACTGTCTGCTCGACCGGCTTGAAGCAGAAATAACAGGGGTTGTTGCTATCCGCAGCCCTCTCCGCCTTGAAGAAGCCCTTTCCCTGGCGCTTGGCCTTCATCCCGGAACCCGGCCCCTCGCTCCTCGCCTCGGCGCCCAGGATGCCAAAAGCGGTACCCACCTGCTCCGCCTTACAGACAGGGCGGCTGTTGAAACAATGCTGATGGAGAAAATCACCGATCTCTCAGGCCTTCTCCCGTCCTAACAGCGCCCCCACAAATCGGCTCCGGTCAAAGAGCTGCAGATCGTCAATTTTTTCGCCCACCCCAATGTACTTCACCGGCAGTTTCAGCTCGCGCGATATGGAGAGAACAATCCCCCCCTTCGCCGTACCGTCGAGCTTGGTTACCACAATGCCGGTTACATGGACAAATTTCATGAACTCGCGCGCCTGCTGCACAGCGTTCTGGCCAGTTGTGCCGTCGAGCACCAGAAGCACCTCGTGCGGGGCTTCCGGGATTTTCTTTTTCGCCACCCGCATAATTTTTGCCAGTTCCTCCATCAGATGGCTCTTGTTATGCAGACGGCCAGCCGTATCAACCAGCACCACATCAGCGTTACGCGCAACAGCGGCACTGACGGCATCAAACACCACCGAAGCGGGATCAGCCCCCTGCCCCTGCCCGATAAGCGGAACCCCCGCCCGTTCAGCCCATACCTGAAGCTGCTCATAGGCCGCAGCGCGGAAGGTGTCGGCAGCGGCAATCATCACCTTTTTGCCAGCCTTTTCGTAGTTGGAGGCAAGTTTGGCAACACTCGTTGTCTTGCCGGCCCCGTTCACACCCACAATGAGTATCACATAGGGTTTTGCGGGAAGCGGAGCGTCAAATTCAACAGGATGCTCCTCTCCGCTCTCCATGAGCATCTTGCCTATTTCATCCATCAGCATCCCATTGAGCTCATCCTCCGAACGGTAGCTTTCAGTGCCGGCCCGTTCAGTAATGGCGTCAACAATTGCCAGTGTTGTTTCAACGCCAACATCGGCCGACACAAGAATATTCTCAAGTTCCTCGAGGAACTCGTCATCTATTTCCGTTCTGCCCTTTGTCACCACGGCCAGCTTTTCGCGAAGGGTCTCCCTTGTCTTTCCAAGGCCTTCGGTTAAACGCGATAATTTGAACTTGTCAAAAAAACCCATATAAAAGAGATATTGTCCTATGTTTACCAAGTACCGACACACGCGGACTCTGCCGCAGGAAATGTTGAACCAATTTACGCAAAATAATGGCATATAAAGCTACATCGGAAACAGGAGAGTTCGGTCTGATAGAACGCATCAAGAGCATTGTCCAGCCAACCCTGGAAAGTGCTCCGGAACTGGTACTGGGAATCGGTGACGACTGCGCCGTCTGGCAACCATCCACAGAACTGCTGCAGGTGAGCTCAACCGACCTGCTGGTAGAACAGGTACACTTCGACCTGCTCACCACGCCGGCAAAACATCTCGGAAGCAAGGCAATCAGCGTCAACGCCTCCGACATCTGCGCAATGAACGCTATTCCCCGCTACGCCCTCGTCTCCATTGCCGTCCCCCCCTCAATGCCGGTGGAGATGGTTGAAGAACTCTACCGCGGCATGGAAAGCGCCGCACGGGAGTACGGCATAGCCATAGCTGGCGGCGACACATCCCGCTCCCGCTCCGGACTGGTGATTTCAGTAACGGTGACAGGAGAAGTTCCTGAAAAGATGATAGCCTACCGTAACGGAGCGAAAGAGGGCGACATTGTCTGCGTTACCGGTACGCTCGGCGGTTCAGCAGCGGGGCTGAGGGTGCTGACCCGCGAAAAGCTCATCATGATGGAGCACATAGAAAACAACGAGACCTACAACCGCAACCTCATGGCCGACCTTCAGGAGTACACCGGCGCCATCCAACAGCATCTACTCCCACTCGCCAGGCTCGACACCGTCCGGTTCCTGCACGAACGCCAGGTCACGCCCTCGTCAATGATCGACATATCAGACGGACTCGGCCAGGACCTCGGCCACATATGCAACGCCTCCGCCGTCGGAGCCCTTCTTCAGGAGAACCGCATCCCCGTCAACTCCACCGCCCGCCTCATTGCCGACGAACTCCAGGACGACGCCCTCGGCTGGGCCATCAGCGGAGGAGAAGACTACCAGCTCCTCTTCACCATCTCAAAAGAAGAACACAAAAAAATAGCCGACAACCGCGATATCGCAGTCATAGGAGAAATCACCCCCAAAGAGTCCGGCCTCCTCCTCAAAGACATCTACGGCATAACAATAGACCTCACATCCCTCCCCGGCTTCGACCATTTCAAATAGCCGGATAGTTGGGAATAGTTGGGGACAGTTGGGGACACTCATGACTGAGTGTACTAATTAGTACACTCAGTCATGAGTGTCCCCAACTTTTCCCCAACTTTTTTGTCCCCAAGTTTTGGTTGGGGGCTTTGGGAAAGGCGGGGAAGGTTGTAACTTTAGCGGCACTGGCCGAAGTGGCGGAACTGGTAGACGCCCGGGACTTAAAATCCCGTGTTCAGCAATGAGCGTACGGGTTCGATCCCCGTCTTCGGCACCACACACTGAGTATGAGCCCGCTTTTGCGGGGTCTACAACATCCCTTGCCCGTTCTGCCCGCAACATTAATATTTACCACCATGAGCACTGAACCGACGAAGATTCTCCTTACTGAAGATGAAATGCCGCGTCAGTGGTATAACATTCAGGCTGATCTTCCGGTTCCGCTTCCTCCTCCTGTGGGGATGAATGGCGTTCCGATAGGGCCGGACGATCTGGCCCGGGTGTTTCCGATGAACCTGATTGAACAGGAGATGAGTACGGAGCGGTGGATTGATATTCCTGATGAAATCCAGGGGATTTTAAAGCTGTGGCGCCCTTCTCCTTTGTACAGGGCACGGCGCCTTGAGGCGGCTTTGGGGACTCCTGCAAAGATTTATTACAAGAACGAGGGGGTATCGCCCGCGGGAAGCCATAAACCGAACACTGCTGTGGCGCAGGCCTGGTACAACAAACAGTTCGGCATCAAGTACCTGACCACGGAAACGGGGGCCGGCCAATGGGGCAGCGCTCTGGCGATGAGCTGTAAGCTTGTGGGGATTGAGTGCAAGGTGTTTATGGTGCGAATCAGTTTTGATCAGAAACCCTTCCGCAAAATCATGATGAAAACCTGGGGGGCGGATTGCATTCCGAGCCCGAGCATGGAGACGGCTGTCGGAAGAAAGATTCTCAGTGAGATGCCCGACACGCCGGGCAGCCTTGCTATCGCCATCAGCGAGGCAATTGAGCAGGCGGTGGAGCGCGAGGATACCCGCTATGCGCTTGGCAGTGTGCTGAACCATGTCATGATGCATCAGACCATCATTGGGCTTGAGGCGAAGAAGCAGCTGGAAAAGGTTGGGAGATATCCGGATGTGGTAATTGGCTGCGCAGGGGGTGGATCAAACTTTGCCGGCATCAGCTTCCCCTTCATCTGCGACAAAATTCACGGGAAAGAGGTGCGCATCATTGCCACAGAGCCTGAAGCCTGCCCTACACTGACGAGGGGTCCGTATGTGTATGACGCGGGTGATGTTGCAAAGATGACACCACTCCTGCCAATGCACAGCCTCGGCCACGGGTTCATTCCTCCGGCCATTCACGCAGGTGGGCTGCGGTACCACGGCATGGCGCCTCTTGTCAGCCATGTGCGCCAGCTTGGGCTGATTGAAGCGAACTCGCTGCCGCAGACCGAGTGCTACGAGGCAGCACTGCTGTTCGCTCATACGGAAGGATTCATTCCTGCGCCTGAAACATCCCATGCCATTGCCGAAACCATCCGCGAGGCCAAAAAAGCGAAGGAGGAAGGGAAGGAGAAGGTGATTCTGATGAACTGGTCAGGGCATGGACTGATGGATCTACAGGGGTACGACGCGTTCATGTCAGGGAAAATCAGCGACTATCCGCTGCCCGAGGAGATGCTCCAGCGATCGCTCGATGCGCTGAAAGACCATCCTCCTGTAGCCTGAGGCTGTAAAAAAACTGCCCCCGACCTTTTGTAACCAAATACACAAGCCATTCCCGCAGGAATGGCTTGTGTATTTTCAGTTTGTTTCAGCAGGCGTTCAGGCCCCTTCCAACTCTTCTGACTGCGATGTCAGCCCAGCCTCCGCTTCCAGCCAGTCTTCAACTCCCTCGCCGGCAGGGCAGCCTCTCTCTATCCAGCGATAGTATGCAGCAAGCCGGATCTGCTCTTCGAGCTGCTGCGGCGACATCTTGACAGATTCCTCATTGTTCTTTTTCATGGCTCATAAGGTTTAAGCATTAGCAATCCGATTCAGTCATGCACATCAAAACTGTTGGGGACACTCATGACTGAGTGTACTAATTAGTACACTCAGTCATGAGTGTCCCCAACTCTCCCTAATTTAATCGGGAAGGGTTACGCCTTTTTCAGCAGCTCTTTCCTGCATGCGGGTATGATGCTCCATCTGAAGCTTGGTGCGTGCTTCTGGAGTTTTACAGGCTTTGAGCTGTACCTTGTAGTCGGCAATCTCCTCTTTGCTCATGAGTTCGCTGCCGTAAACAGCTTCAGCTGCAGGCGCCTGAGGGGCAGCCTCCGGGGCCATGCCTTTTTGCTGGACGGCGGCTCCCGCGGGCGCTTTGGCAGGCGCTGCGCCTTCAGCTGCCAAGGCCATGCCGGTTCCGATGGTGAGTGATGCTGCGAGCATCGGAATGGCGAAAAGCGTTGATTTCATCATAAGTATTCCCCTTTTTTGGTTGTTTTTGGTTGTTCAAACTACGGCCACGCCGCCCTCGCTTTGAGGAGCGGAGCAACATGAACCGTAACCGTGTATGGGGGAATAAAAAACTTACTCTTTATCGAGCTTCTCTTGACGCCGGCTTTTTTTTGCCGGAGCTTCGGCTGCATCGGAAAACTGCAGAGCCTGCTCTTTTTCATCAAAACCTATGCGGATACTGCTGCCTTCGCTGAAGCGGCCTTTGAGCATCTCTTCTGCCAGCGGGTCTTCAACATAGCGCTGCAGGGCCCGTTTGAGTGGACGGGCTCCGTATTTCTGGTCGTACCCTTTGTCAACAAGGAACTGCTTTGCCGGCTCGTCAAGGGTAACCTCAATGCCCATGTCGTGCAGGCGCTTGAAGAGCTTGCCTGCTGTGATATCAATAATCTTGAAGATATCCTCTTTTTCAAGCTGATGGAAGACGATGGTGTCGTCAATCCTGTTCAGGAACTCGGGGTTGAACACCCGTTTGAGAGCGTCCTCAATGGTCGACTTCATGGCCTTGTAACTGCCTGTGCTGTCGTCGGGGGATGTAAATCCCATTCCTGAACCAGCACCAAAGCTCTTGATGTCTTTGGCTCCAATATTGGAGGTCATGATGATGATGGTGTTGCGGAAGTCCACCTTGCGGCCAAGACCGTCGGTAAGCACGCCTTCGTCCAGCACCTGCAGCAGGATGTTGAACACATCAGGGTGAGCTTTTTCAATTTCGTCGATAAGCACCACGGAGTATGGCTTGCGCCGCACTTTTTCTGTGAGCTGGCCCCCCTCTTCATAGCCTACATATCCTGGAGGCGCTCCAACAAGACGGCTGACGGAAAACTTCTCCATGTATTCACTCATGTCGGCACGGATAAGGGCGTCTTCGCTGTCAAAAATGTAACGGGTGAGCGCCTTGGCGAGCTCGGTTTTACCGACGCCGGTTGGGCCGAGGAAAATGAATGAGCCAATGGGACGGGCGGGGTCCTTCAGACCGGCACGGGTCCGCTGTATCGCCTTGGTGATTTTTTTGATCGCTTCGTCCTGCCCGATGACCTCTTTCTGGAGATCGGCCTCCATAGTGAGAAGCTTTTTGGATTCAGACTGGGCAACACGGTCCACGGGAATACCGGTCATCATGGAGACAACAGAGGTAATGTCGGTATCGGTGACATCGTACACGGTTTCAGCCGCTTCGTCTTCCCACTCCTGCTTGGCATGGTCGAGCGCTTCCAGAAGGTTTTTCTCTTTGTCGCGAAGCTTTGCGGCCTCTTCGAAGTTCTGCATCTTCACGACCTGGTTTTTCTCGGCCTTGACCTCTTCAACAGATTTCTCGAGCTCAAGAATCGCCTTTGGTACATGAATGTTGCTCAGGTGCACGCGCGCACCAGCCTCGTCCATGACATCAATCGCCTTGTCGGGAAGGAAACGGTCGGTAATGTAGCGCTCGGCAAGCTTGACCGCTTTTTCAATGGAGTCTTCCGAGTATCTTACATGGTGGTGCGACTCGTATTTGGACTTGATGTTGTTGAGAATCTGAATGGTTTCGTCAACAGAGGTCGGTTCAACCATGATTTTCTGGAACCGCCTGTCAAGCGCACCATCTTTTTCAATGTACTGGCGATACTCGTCAAGCGTTGTGGCACCAATGCACTGGAGTTCACCACGAGCGAGCGCAGGCTTGAAGATGTTGCTGGCATCAAGCGATCCGGATGCCCCGCCTGCACCAATGATGGTGTGAAGCTCGTCTATGAAGAGGATGACATCACGGCACTTTTCAAGCTCGTTCATGAGAGCTTTCATACGCTCCTCAAACTGGCCGCGGTATTTGGTGCCGGCAACGAGGGCAGCGAGATCAAGCGCAACCACCCGCTTATCAAAGAGAACCCGCGATACCTTGCGCTGCACGATTTTCAGTGCAAGCCCTTCTGCAATGGCGGTTTTACCCACACCAGGCTCACCGATGAGCACCGGGTTGTTCTTTTTGCGACGGCTGAGCACCTGGGCAACCCGCTCAATTTCCTTTTCGCGGCCAATGATGGGGTCAAGCCGGTCCTCTATGGCAAGGCGCGTGATGTCACGCCCGAAATTGTCGAGCACGGGAGTTTTGGTCCGCTCCCCTTTACGGCTCTCGCCTTTTCTGGCAGGGCGCTCCATTCCACCCGAAGAGAACGACTCTTCCATGCCAGAGTCTTCCGGCTCGCCGGGGCCGGTGGTGCCGCTGATAGCCTGAAGTTCATCGCGCGCGAGATCGTAGGTGACGCCATACTGCTCAAGTATCTGAGCAGCTATATTGTCTTCACCTTTCAGAATGGAGAGGAGCAGATGCTCCGTTCCAATAATGCTTGATTTGCAGATTTTTGCTTCGAGATAGGTGATTTTCAGCACTTTTTCAGCCTGCTTGGTGAGCGGCACATTGCCCATCTGCGTTGCAGGCACTTTCGGCCGTGTGCTCTCCTCTATTTTCTGCTTGAGCTTGAAGAGATCTATCTTGAGGTTCTTGAGGATTTTGGCGGCAATCCCCTCACCCTCGCGGATAAGTCCGAGAAGAAGGTGTTCAGTGCCTATATAGTCATGTCCGAGACGAAGAGCCTCTTCGCGGCTGAGACGGATGACATCCTGAACCCTGTTTGAGAAATTTCCTTCCATTATTGTGTGCTGTGCTATAGGGTTTGTACGCAAGAACTGTCGCGTACAAGAATTATATAAAGATAGCGAGTGAAAAACAATCTCCTTCTCTCGGAAAAACAAACTTGACGCAGCCCTTCTCATTTCATAAGTCAAGGCCGTTTGTTCGTCCGCGCCGTTCTCCTTATGTTCATTTGACGCTGCAGTGTCTCATTTCTTTCGCTTCATCATTAAAAACCCTGCAACAGAGCAAAAGGTTCTCAATCTGCCGTTCCAATGAAGGTCACCTATATTCTAATTGACGATGCCGACCCCCGGCACCGGGAGCTCTCCATCTACAGGCAGGGCACCATCAATCGTGTGATGCTGGAAGACAGCGGCTACAGGGTCTACAGCTCCATTGCAATTGACGCACATAACTACGCGGCCCTTTTCCATTACGGGCTGGCGGACGCGCTCGGCAGCCTTCCGTTCATGTCGGAAAGCGGCAACGGGCTCGACAGCTGGGACGAGGCGTTCCTGCACTGCAGCAGCCTGAAAGCGATGCTCAACATCATTGCCGGGGAGAGGAAAAAGATTGATCCCCAAAACCCTGAGACCATTCTTCTTGGATGGCAGGAGGAGCCGCCTGCCGCCTTTCTTCGAGAAATTGACCCGAACCGTTTTCTCTCTTTTCTCAATGAGCTCAGCCTGTTTGTCCGCGCTACCGTCAAGGAGGAGGCGGACCTGGAGTTTATTCTCTAAAGTGACTGTAGCGGATCGGGGTGAATAAACCGGTAATTGAGAGCCCCTTCGAGTTTACTGCTGCTGATGATCTTGAAAGGAGACGGCTCACCCCCTTCATTGACAGGAGGCAGTTCGATTCCGCCAATTTCCGCCGCCTTCGAGTAATAATCGATACGGGATGGATGGCCGGGACTGCAGGCGTTGAAGACCTCTCCCCACTGACCGAGACGGATTATTTCGGTGATGATATTGATGCAGTCATCCCGATGGATCAGGTTCATCGGCTGGCCGGGATCCGAAAGTTCAGCCATCCTGCCAAGATAGTTTGCAGGTGAGCGGTCATAACCAACAAGACCGCAGAACCTTACCACTGAAGTCTGGAAGGAGCGCTCCTGCATCAGCATCTCTTCAACAAGCAGGAGAGCCTCTCCGGCCGCTGAACCGGCACTGCCCGAATCGGCATCTTCTTCAGTCACCTCACGGTTCAGCATGGGGTATACCGAGGTAGAGCTGACCAAGAGGACGGTGCGCACCGGGGAGAGCTGAAGTGCATCGATCAGCGATGAGAACTGCTGGACATGGTACTCCGCTATATCGCTTCGGCGCTCGGGCGGAAAGTTGACAATAAGAGTTTCACTTTCAAGGAACTCTGCCGGCTCATCTCCTTCGAGCTCGGGGCTGAGGTTGAGAATATAGGGCTCAATTCCCTCCGTACGGAGCTGCTCCAAATGCTCTTCGGCGGTGGTGGAGCCTTTGACGATGAAGCCCTTTTTGATGAGAGCTTTGGCTAGGGGAAGACCGAGCCAGCCGCACCCGAGAATACTGACAGTTTGGTTCTGCATTGAAACACAGGGAAAATTGTTTGGGAAGGAATCTTCATGAGTTGCGATTCTGCACAAATATACACAGCTTTCATTCTACTGAAAACTGCTGACACTCCAACGAACGCAACCATGATGAAACCCGAAGAGATCCGCATCACCGTTATTGTTGACAACACGCCACTTTCAGACTTCAGCTCCGAGCACGGATTTTCCCTCTGGATAGAGGCTGGAGGCTCTACGCTGCTGTTTGACACGGGAAGATCAACAGCATTTGCGGCCAACCTCCTCAAGCTGGAAATTGAGCTGTCGCACGCCGACATGCTGGTGCTCAGCCACGGCCATTACGACCATACAGGAGGGGTGGCTCAGGTGCTCCGGGAGGTTCCGGCAATGAAGGTATGCATGCATCCGGGCGCACTCACACAGCGGTGGAGCATCCGTGAAGGGGTGGCAAAACCGACCGACATGCCCAATGAGGGAAAAGAGGCCATCCGGGCTCTCAACCCATCACAAATTCTCAATGCAACCGCGCCGATGGAAATTCTTCCGGGTATTCGTGTCACTGGCCCTGTGCCGAGAGTAAGCGAATTTGAAGACCCCGGCGGCCCGTTTTTCCTCGACACCAAAGGCGCCGTCCCTGACCCGATTGAGGACGATCTGTCGCTCTGGATAGAGACCACGGAAGGGCTGGTCATTATTGCCGGGTGCTGCCATTCTGGGCTTGTGAACACCATCAACCATATCAGAGCCGTGAGCGGAGAGGAACGGATAGCCTCGGTTGTCGGTGGGCTGCACTTATCATCAGCCAATGAGGAGAGGCTGGAAAAAACGGTTCTGGCGCTGGGAAAATTCCCGATTGGAAGAATCCACACCAGCCACTGCACAGGAAACAAAGCGACAGAACTGTTCAGTCACAGGCTTGACTGCCCGGTATCAGCTACGGCGGCAGGGCTTCGGTTCACCCCTTAAGGAAGCTTCCCTGCAGCACCATGAATTTCGCCGGCCATACCCTCGGCACGCTCTTTCATGGCCAGGAGTATTCCCGGCAGGTCTTTTTTCTGAACCGCCCGCACAAAAAAGTCAGGAGCAAAAAAATCAGGTTTGATATGGGCGCGGAATGTCAGTACCCGGCCAGGAACACCCTCAAGCCTGGTAATGGTCCACTCCCCCCTATACAGCTTGAAGTCCCCCTTCGTCTGTCGGAAGGAGAGGCGTTTGGGATAGTCGCCTTTGAGAAGAAGCTGGATGGTGACTGTCTTTTTAAAAAAAAGCACCCCGGTCCGGCCGACTGAAAACATCTCCTGCTCAGTGCCGTTTTCCGAAATCAGCCCGCTCTCCCTTACCTTCGGCACAAAATTCTTCTGGTTGTCGTAATCGGTCAGGGCCCGCCAGATGGAAGCTGCCGGTGCATCAACACGAATCATGCCCCTCACACTGGTGATGCCATCGTCAAGATCCGAGGTAGACACAACAGTTTCGCCATCTGCCAGAGAGCTCCGCTCCGCGGAAGTCGTCGCTGGTGCGGACTCCGGAAAAACCGGCAGCGCAAGCAACGGAACATGCAGGAAGAGCGGGCATGCCGCAATCAGCAGTGTCATGCGCACCACTCTCATCAAGCCATCTGTCTTCATCAGGTCGCTCCTCATGTGTAATCCATGAAAAAAAGGGGGAAGCGTCAGAGTCTGGACGCCGGCAGTACGCTTGTAAAATATAAGGACTTCCTCAGGGGAAACCAATCAGCCGGCCGTATGCTCCGCCCTCAGGCGATCCAGGCATGAAGGGCAAATGCAGGTGGTATAGCGACGGGAGAGCTCCTCAAGCAAGGCCGCCGGCACAGTGCGCGATGCACACCAACAGTCAAGAGAACCTTCGCAGGTGAAGGAGTTACCACAGATAGGGCAGGAAATTATTTTCGGATGGGTTTCCTGTTCGCTGGAATGTGTCATGGCGACTGACCGAATGCGAATATTTTCACTCTGTCGGCGTAGCGGGATTTGAACCCACGACCCCTTCCACCCCAAGGAAGTGCGCTACCAGGCTGCGCTATACGCCGATGTGCCGTTTCGGAGTGTAAGTATAAAAAAATCCGGCAACTTAATGGAATATTTTTTTCATCGGACAAATGTTGTCAACAATCAACACTCATTCCGTCAGATAAAATCAGAAACCCCACAACTATTCCACAATGACACACACAAAAAACGAACAAACAAATAAAAAACAATAATAAAACAACTTACAGAAAACTACCATACTGTATCATCCGTCTCTTCCCCTGTCCCGCCATGAGACACAGCCAAATCCTTCGACAAGTTATCCACATTCCCTCAACATCAGCGGGCTACGGAAACCGAGAGCTACGGCTGGAGCCGGCGGTGCTTGATATACTCAACAATCGGAGGAAGAATGGAGAGGATGATGATGGCAAGAATAAGCAGCTTGAAGTTCTCCTGAACAAAAGGGAGCTGGCCGAAAAAGTACCCGCTGTAGCAGAACAGGCCAACCCAGAGAAGAGCGCCGGAAATATTGAAAAAAATGAAACGATGATATGTCATGGCACCGATACCGGCAACAAATGGGGCAAATGTCCTGACAATGGGAACGAAACGGGCGATGATGATGGTTTTGCCTCCGTATTTCTCGAAAAAATGGTTTGTTTTGATGAGGTGTGACGGGTTGAAAATGAATGATTTCTCGTAGTCGAACACCCGTGGCCCCACTTTGTGGCCTATGGCATAATTAAGGGTATCTCCCAGAACAGCGGCCGAGAAAAACACCAGAAAGAGCAGATTTGCATCGAGGGCTGAGCCGGCAAGTGAGGCCAGCGATCCTGCTGCGAAGATGAGAGAGTCACCGGGCAGGAAGGGGGTAACAACCAGACCGGTTTCGGCAAAGACGATGAGAAAGAGAATGAGGTAGAGCCAGACACCATAGTCTGCAGCAAGCACCTGGAGATGGATGTCGATATGCATGATGAAATCGACAAGTGGCGCAACAAAGGCGATGGGCGAAAAGTCCATAGGAAGAGTTGGGCGGTGTAAAAAAGTTATGGGAGGGCTTTCTGCCCTTTCGTATTATAAGTTATATATTAAACTTTTCTTTTTGTCAAACGACACCCTCCTCTACGCATGAGCTATTTCGCCACCGACCGATGCAGGATGTATTACGAGGACACTGCGGAAACGGACCCGTCGGCAACAACCAAACCGGCGGTACTGTTCGTCAATGGCTGGGCAATATCGGCCCGCTACTGGAAGCCGGTGGTAGCGCTGCTTTCGCCAGACTACCGCTGCATCACATACGACCAGAGCGGCACAGGAAGAACCCTCATCAAAGGGCACACCCCTTCGCTCACCATTGGCGGATTCGCCGATGAAGCTGGAGCACTCATTGAGCATCTCGGACTTGACCGTTCCCGGAACCTGCATATTGTGGGCCACTCCATGGGAGGAATGGTGGCCACCGAGCTTGCTCTGCGTTATCAGGATGCTCTGCTTTCAGCAACAATCATTGCCTGCGGCATTTTTGAGGAGTCGATGGGCAACGCCGTCGGACTCTTCATCCTGGGAGGACTGATTGACATCTCGCTCCATTTCAGGAACATTTTTCTGGTGGATCCGATGAAAAGCATGTTCATCAAACGGGCAACAGCAAAAGATATAGGAGAGGAGTACAGCAACATCATTGTTGAGGACTTTGCCGGCTCCGACCGCGAAGCCACCAATGCGGTGGGCCGTTTTTCGATAGATCCGGAAGCGCTGAGGAAGTACACCAGAAGCGTCGTCAGCATACCCTCGCCCGTGCTCTGCTGCGTTGGCATGGCCGACCAGACCATCCCCCCTGAAGGAACTGTGACGCTCTATCATGAACGCAAAAAGAGAACTCAGGCTCCTACAGAACTGGCACAGTTCATGGACCTCGGCCACCTCCCGATGCTTGAGGACGCCCTCCGGTTTACTGCAGCCCTGAAAAAACATTTTGAATTTGCCGGGCAATTGTATAAAAAGAGCTCTTGATACCCGATTGTTATGAAAACCGCACCGAAACTGATGACTAATTTCAAGACTGACTGCTGAACGATGATACGATCTCGTTATTCTTTCCTGCCGGCGGCCCCTATGAGGGCACTTTTTCTGGCCCTTGTCATCAGCGCCCTGTCCCTCACAGCGGCTCCCTCTGCCGCAGTTGCAAAATCGAACCTGTTCGGCCTTCCGAGCATTGAGGAGCTTGAGAACCCCAACCCCGATCTGGCCTCACTGGTTTATTCGGAGGATGGCGTCATACTGCATAAGTTTTTCCTCAAAAACCGGACCTTTGTGCCTCTGAAATCCATTCCGATGTCAGTCCAGAAGGCACTGATTGCTACTGAAGATGTAGAATTCTACCGCCACTGGGGGGTCGATCTCCGCCGTCTGGTAATTGCCATGGGAGAGAATGTTGTACGGGGCAGAAGCCGGTGGCACGGGGCGAGCACCATTACCCAGCAGCTTGCAAAGAACCTGTTTCTGACGCAGGAGAGGACCGTCACGCGAAAAATGAAGGAGTTCGTGACGGCAGTTGAGCTGGAGAAAACCTATACCAAAGACGAAATCCTGGCCCTCTACCTGAACACCGTCTATTACGGTTCCGGAGCCTACGGAATTGAAGCGGCGGCAATCACCTATTTCGGCAAAAAGGCCAGTGAACTGACACTGCCCGAGAGCGCAACCCTGATTGCGACACTGAAGAACCCGACAGCCTACAACCCGGAAAAAAACCCGGAAGGCTCACTGGGCAGGAGAAATCTCGTGCTCTCCCTGATGGAAAAGGAGAAGTTCATCACTCCGGCCGTAGCGGCAAAAGCAAAAAAGACTCCGCTCACAATCAACTACACTCCGGTCAGCCACCACGGAGCAGCCCCTTATTTCACCGAGTATATCCGCCAGACAGTCAAGCCCGCAGCCAGGCTTGGCGACATCAATCTCCATCGGGACGGCCTGACAATTCAGACCACACTCGACAGCCGTATGCAGAACTACGCCGAAGAGGCGGCCTCCGAGCATCTCGCCAGCCTTCAGGCCAAGTTCGACCGTTACTGGACATGGACCGAGCCACTGAAAAACCAGATAATCAGGGAGAGTGCCCGATACCGTGAAATGCGCGACGAAGACGGGCTTTCGGACGCACGCGCAATGGCGAAACTCAAGGCCGACAAAGTATGGCTGAAAGGGCTTCTCCACGACAAAACACGCATTCAGGTGGCTCTGGTAGCCATAGACCCTTCAAACGGCCATGTAAAGGCATGGGTAGGCGGCAACAAATTCGCACCCGAGGACTACAAGTACCAGTTCGACCATGTGTGGCAGGCACGGCGCCAGCCGGGCTCCACCTTCAAGCCCTTTGTGTACAGCGCTGCCATCGACAAGGGAATCCCCGCCAACTTCCAGGTGCTCGACCAGCCCCTTGAGCTCAAAAGCGGTGACAAGATCTGGTCTCCAAGAAACTCCGACAACTCTTCAGGGGGATGGACCACCCTCCGCTCGGCCATAACCCGTTCACTGAACCAGGTGACGGTACGGCTTGCCTATGAGAACCTCACCACTTCCGAAATAATCAGCTATGCGAGGAGAATGGGGATCTCTTCACCCATACCCTCGAACCTCTCAATTGCACTGGGAACTGCTGAAGTGTCACCGCTTGAACTTGCCGGAGCATTTTCAACCTTTGCCAACAATGGTGTCTGGAACGAACCGGTCTCCATTCTGAAAGTGGAGGACAAGAACCACCACACCCTGTCGGAATATGTCCCCAACAGCCGCTTCGCCATTGACTCAACCAGCAATTTCGTCATGGTCTCAATGATGAAGGATGTCATCAACAAGGGTACAGGCATTGCCGTTCGAGCCCGTTACGGGCTCGATATTGAGGCCGGAGGCAAAACAGGTACCACCCAGAGCCTTCGCGACGCATGGTTTGCGGGGTTCACTCCGCAGCTGGTTGCCGTGGTATGGACCGGCTTCGACGATGAGCGAATCAAATTCACCTCCATGGAATACGGCCAGGGCGCCCGCGCCTCTCTGCCAATATGGGCAGGGTTCATGAAACGCTGTTACGCCGACCCCGCACTCGGCCTTGAAAACAGGTATTTCCATATACCCGACAATGTCATTGCCGTACCAATTTCCTCAACGACCAACAGGCCCTCGAACCTCTATGACCCTGAGGTCTACATTGAATATTTCACCCCGAAAGGGTTCCAGTATTACCAGAATCAGCCAGATCACTCTGAAGAAGCAGTACCCGACCCCTCAATGGATCCGTCGGCAGTCCCCGAAAAAGACTGGAAGAGCGAATGGGGATTCTGATGCCTGCATTTCACTAAACCAACAACCGTCCTCCCATGCAATCTGTCCTGGTACTGGATTTCGGATCACAATACACACAGCTGATAGCCCGCCGCATACGCGAACTCGGCATCTATTCCGAAATCCTCCCCTACAGCACCACACCTGAAACCATTCGCGAGCACAACCCGAGAGCAATCATCCTTTCGGGAGGACCCACAAGCGTCTATGGTGATTCAGCCATTCTACCCCACCCCGGAATCTTCTCTCTCGGCCTCCCTATCCTCGGTATCTGCTACGGCCTGCAGGCCATCGCAAACCATTTCGGCGGTGCAGTTGAAAGCTCCTCCAAGCAGGAGTTCGGCAGGGCTAAAATTCTGGTAGACCGTAGCGCAGGTCATGAAAGCCCGCTCTTTGAGGGCTTTCCGGATTCCGATGTATGGATGAGCCACGGCGACAAGGTAACCCGCATGCCCGAAGGATTCCGCGTCACCGCAAGCAGCGGAAACTCTGAAATGTGCGCCATCGAGAGCTATGGAAGCAAAGCCGCCCTTAAAATATACGGACTCCAGTTCCACCCCGAGGTACAGCACTCCCTGTACGGAAAACAGCTGCTCGGGAACTTCCTGTTGAACATTGCCGGAATCACTCCCGACTGGTCGTCAAAAAGCTTTATCGACCACCAGATAGAGGATATTCGCGAACAGGCAGGAAACAATACGGTCATCTGCGGCATCAGCGGCGGGGTCGACTCTACCGTGGCCGCAGTTCTCGTCAGTAAAGCCATCGGCAAACAGCTGCACTGCGTTTTTGTTGATAACGGCCTCCTCCGCAAGAATGAAGCAGAAAAAGTCATGCAGTTCCTCAAGCCGCTGGGCCTGAAAGTGACCCTTGCCGATTCGCGCGACCTTTTCCTCACGCGGCTGAAAGGTGTAGCCTCCCCTGAAAAAAAACGCAAGATCATAGGCCGCACTTTCATCCGTGTCTTTGAAGAGCACATCCACGAAGAGAAGTTTCTCGTGCAGGGCACCCTCTACCCCGATGTGATTGAGAGCGTCAGCGTCAAAGGGCCGTCGGAAACAATCAAATCGCACCACAATGTTGGCGGACTGCCCAAGCGCATGAAGCTGAAGCTCATTGAGCCGCTGCGCGAACTGTTCAAAGACGAGGTCCGCGCTGTAGGCCGCGAACTTGGCATAGCTGAAGATATTCTCATGCGCCACCCTTTCCCCGGCCCCGGCCTTGCGGTCAGGGTGCTCGGATCGGTGAACCCCGAACGGGTTGAAATTCTGCAGAACGCTGACGAAATTNTTATTGAAGAGCTGAAGTCAAGTGGCCTCTACCAGCAGGTATGGCAGGCCTTCTCAGTGCTTCTTCCTGTGCAGTCGGTTGGAGTGATGGGCGACAAACGCACCTATGAGAATGTGCTTGCGCTCCGCGCTGTAGAATCAACAGACGGCATGACTGCCGACTGGGCCCACCTGCCGCACGACTTCCTTGCGAAGGTATCGAACCGCATCATCAACGAAGTCCGCGGCATCAACCGTGTTGCCTACGACATATCATCAAAGCCACCGGCTACTATAGAGTGGGAGTAAGGGAGAACGAATGAAAGAACTCCTCCTCCTCAATATTGCCGGGCCGGACCGTCCGGGCCTCACCGCATCCATCACCGGGGTGCTCTCCAGCCACCTGATTCCGGTACTCGACATCGGTCAGGCGGTCATCCACGACCACCTCGCACTCGGTATGCTGGTGGAAATCCCCAGCGGCTCGGACTCGGCCGCCATCATGAAGGACCTCCTCTTTAAAGCGCACACCCTCGGCCTCCAGCTCACCTTCACGCCGGTCACGGAGACCGAGTACGCCAGNTGGGTCGACGAGCAGGGTAAAACCCGCCACCTGCTCTCGCTGCTCGGACGCAGGATCACTGCCGAACACCTCGGACAGGTGACTGCCATAGTCGCAGCACACGGCCTGAACATCGACACCATAAACCGCCTCTCCGGTCGAGTTCCCCTTGAAAACGGGACAGAGAGCGACATAACGAAGGCCTGCGTTGAGTTTTCGGTGCGCGGCACCCTCCAGAATGAAGCGAAGTTCCGCGAAGAACTGCTCATAGTCACCGACACCCTCGGCATCGACATAGCATTCCAGGAAGACAACATCTTCCGCCGCAACCGCCGTCTCGTAGTGTTCGACATGGACTCAACCGTCATCACCTCCGAGGTGATTGACGAACTGGCCCTTGAAGCGGGTGCGGGAGCCGAAGTTGCCGCCGTCACGGATCGGGCGATGCGCGGCGAGCTTGATTTTTCCGAAAGCCTGCGCCTGCGGGTCTCAAAGCTTACCGGGCTTGATGAGTCGGTTCTTGAACGGGTGGCAAGGCGTCTGCAGCTTACTGAAGGAGCGGAAACCCTCTTCGGCAGACTGCACAACCTCGGCTTCAAGACAGCAATCCTTTCAGGCGGCTTTACCTACTTCGGCCGGTATCTGCAGAAAAAGCTGAATGTTGACTATGTGTACGCCAACGAGCTGGAAATTGAAAATGGAAAGCTCACAGGGAGAGTTATCGGAGAGGTTGTTGATGGAAAGCGAAAAGCTGAACTGCTGGAACATATTGCCACAAAAGAAAACATTCGCCTTGAGCAGACCATTGCTGTGGGTGACGGGGCAAACGACCTTCCCATGCTCGCGAAAGCCGGACTCGGCATCGCCTTCCGAGCCAAACCCATTGTGCGCGAAAGTGCCCGTCAAGCCATTTCTACCCTCGGTCTTGACGCAATACTCTATCTGATGGGATTTCGCGACCGCGACTCAGTCTAAGTATTCCACGAACCCTTCAAACTCCTCCCGGGGCGGAAGCGTAATGGCTCCTGAAGTGCAGATGGGTACGCAACGCGTGCAGAGCACAAGGCACTTATAGGGATGGGCAACAACCAGCTTCGGACGCTGGACGCCGGTAGGATCAGGCGGACCGAGCTCAAACACTCCGGGTTTGCAGAGCACCTTGCAGTCGCCGCAACCGTTACAGAGATCGGGGTTGATTGTAGGATACCAGGGGATATCTTCCCTTGGCACAAGCAGCCGCTTCTTCCTTTTCAGTGGAGCCTTTCCCTCTACCTGCCCGGGAGGTGGCGCTTCATTGGTTTTTTCCTGTGCCTTCTGCGGCAAAGGAAGAGGGATCTGTGGCGCTTCAGAGAGAGTTGCCTCAGCCTGCTCGTCATCAAACCCCTCCATTCTGCGCGATTTGAGTAGACGGCGCAGTGAGCGAACAGGTCTGAAAGGGCACCCCTCACATGAGGGCTTTTCACATCGTCCAAAAAAACAGTCAAGAATCAGCATAGGCAAGGGAGTCAATGGTGAAGGGGACTCTCTGTGATGATTTCCACAAAGCGCCGGAACTCTTCTGTTTAGGTGCAGGTGTACTCATAGGCAGTGCTATCCTCTGTTACAGTGAGAAAGAGCGATACCCTGCGCCGTTCGTGCACTTTGGGCGCACATTGTGCCGCAGGGTCGCTGGCGGTATTCTCCTGCCCTGCCTTTCTTCAGCCCGCTTTTTCGGGGGCACCGCAGACGCAGCGGTCAAGATGGCGGAGCTTTATTTCCACAGCTTCTGCCGCCTTAAGGAGCGGATAGCCGGTGGGAGGTCCGGTGAGGAGCGGATGGGTACCAAACTGCATGGTGAGCAGTTCATTGATGGTCATTTTGCTCTCGATGATGACCCCGATAACATTGATAAGCTCACCTGCACTGACACCTCCGGTAACTGCGCCGCCGAGCACAAGGCCGCTTTCGCGGTTGACAATGAGCTTGACGAACTGTGCGGCTGTTCCGGGCATGGTTTTAGGATGTTTGTCAATGCCTTCAAATCCGGCAGAGACCACATCAAATCCGCGCTCACGGGCAAGGTCTTCAGTAACGCCTGCCGCAGCAAAGGTGATCCCGCCGATTGCGGTGGAGAAAATGGCAATAGTGCCGCCAAAGGTGCGAAGCCGTGAAAGGCCAAAGAGGTTCATGCCGGCGATGCGAGCTTCTGAAACAGCGGTTGAGGCAAGCATAAGCCCCTTGACAATACGGGTAATGAAAGAAAACTTCTCAGCACAGTCGCCCACAGCGAACACATCCTTATCGGCAGTACGCATGTATTCGTCAACCTTGATGGCACCGAGTTCATTGAGCTTCATGCCGGCCTTTTCAGCAAGAGCAACATTGGGAGCGTACCCCATTGCAAGAATGACTGCATCGGCCTGAAGAGTATCGCCACCCTCAAGCATGACCCGCCGGACAGCTCCACCCTCGCCTTCCAGTGCAAGAACCTTCTCATTGGTTCTGAGGGTAACGCCGCGTTCTTTGAGAATCCCTTCCGCCTTAAGCGAGAGATCGCTGTCGAAAGCGAGGCTGAGCACATGGGGCAGGACCTCGACAAGGGTAATCTGTTTGCCTTTTTTGATGAGCTCGTCGGCCATTTCAACACCAATGAATCCCCCACCGATGATGACAATCTTTTCGCACGGCTCAATTCTTTCGCGCACATCGGCAAGATAGTTGCGGTCTTTGGGAATGGTGAAAACATTCTGGAGATCGCGTCCTTTGAGCCATCCGGGAACGCGGGGCTGGGAGCCGGTTGCAATGACAACCTTGTCAAAGGAAATCTCAAGGCCGTTTGCCGTAAGGGCAGTTTTCGTTTCGCGGTCAAGCGAGACCACCTCATCAATGACGAGCTCAACACCTGCTCCCTCAATGTGGGCGTTCGGAATGACATTCTGCTCAACACCTTTCAGTGTGCCGAAAATATAGGGAATGCCGCAGGGCACAACAGCCTCCCGTTCCTTGCGCACAATCATAAAGCTTTTATCGGCATAAAACGCCTTGCCGGTTGTTGCTGCGGCTATACCCGCAGCGCTTCCGCCAATCACCAATACATCAACACTCTTCTTCATTTTTGAACCTTTTTTATCCTATTAATTGAAAACACATATAAGACACTTCGTTATGCCTTTACGATACAGCGTACCGCCTCTCTGAACACTCTGCAGGCATCTTCCATTCCCTCGGGATTTTTACCGCCGGCCGTAGCAAATTCTGCCTTGCCGCCACCCCCGCCCTTCACAGCTGCAGCCGCCTGACGAATAAGTTTTCCGGCATCAATGCCAAGCTCCTTGACCGCCCTGTCGGAGGCGAAAGCTGCAAGGGAAACTTTTCCTTCAGCAGAACTGCAGAGCAGTCCAGCCGAAAGGGGAAACTGCTGGCGAAGCATCTGGGCTGCATAACGGAGCCCTTCAGCATCAGCCCCATCAACCACTCTGGCCACAATGCGGCAGCCACACACATCTTCCAAAGCGGAGGCATCGCCCTGAAGCTTTGCAAGCAGAACCTCTGCCTTGAGCTCCGCAAGCTGTTTTTCCAGAGCCCGACGCTCCTCAAGAATTGCCGCCACTTTTTCCGCAGGCGGCTCTTCGGCTTTCATTTTGAGCAGCTGGCGTACATCGTGCAGTTCCCGATACTCGTTCCACATCAGCTCTTCGGCCGCACGGCCGGTCAGAGCCTCTATACGCCTCACACCAGCGGCCACGGAAGATTCTCCCACAATCTTGAAAAGCCCAATCTGCCCCACATTATCAACATGAGTTCCACCACAGAGTTCAACGGAAATCCCGGGAATTTCAACAACCCGTACGAGGTCGGCATATTTGTCTCCAAAAAATGCCAGCGCCCCTTTGGTTATGGCGTCGTCGTAAGGAACATCGGCATGCTTCAGGGTTGCTTCAGCCTGACGGATACAGTCGTTCACTGCCGACTCGACAGCATCTATCTCTTCCGGGGTGAGTTTTGAGAAGTGGCTGAAGTCAAACCTGAGACGCTCCGGATTGACAAGGGAGCCTTTCTGCTGGACATGCGCCCCAAGAGTATGACGAAGTACAGCGTGAAGCAGATGAGTCGCTGTATGGTTCCGTTCGGTTGCCTGACGGAGCTTTCTGTCAACAGATGCATGCACTCTCCCCGGGCCAACAGCAATATCGGCCGGGTCGGCCTCGCTGTCGCGGACATTGTCGAACGCACGGGTAACCACATGAACAAATGAGTCTCCATCTTTCTGCGTGTCGGTCACTTCAAGCCTGTATTCTCCAGTTTCGATCCACCCACGGTCACCCGTCTGCCCGCCGCTCTCGGCATAAAAAGGAGTCCGGTCGAGCACAAGCAGAAGGTTCTTTTTACTCCTGGAAATACCAATGATGGATGCATCAGCTTCCAGCCCGTCGTATCCGGTGAACTCTGTGGCGTGTAGATCGGAGAACCACTCCCACGAACCCTCTTCAGCCCCGCCCCGCTGTTTTTCACGGCGGTCCTGACGGGCCCGGGTTTTCTGCTCCTGCATACAGCGTTCAAACCCTTCGCCATCAACCTGCAGGCCGGCAGATGAGGCCATGAGGCGGGTAAGATCAAAAGGAAATCCGTAGGTGTCATAGAGCTTGAATGCGTCTTCTCCCTCAAGAGTTGAGCTGCCCTCGCCCCGGACTTTTCCAACCAATCCGTTGAAAATTTCAATACCGCGGTCAAGAGTCACAAGAAAACTCTCTTCTTCAGCTTTAACAATACGAGCTACGGCATCCTGACGGTCGCGAAGCTCAGGGAAAACATCGCCCATCGAGTCGGCAACAGTAGCCACAAGGCGATGAAGAATCGGCTTATTGTATCCAAGATCTTTTGCATAACGAAGGGCACGACGAAGAATGCGGCGAAGGACATACCCACGCCCTTCGTTTGAGGGCATGGCGCCGTCAGAGAGAGCGAACGAGAGGGTTCTTGCGTGATCGGCAATCACCCTCATGGCAATGTCCTGAGGGTCGTGCATTGAGGCGCCATACTCAACTCCGGTCAATTCTGTTATGGTGTCGAAGAGAGGACGGAAAACATCAGTATCATAATTGGAAGACTTTCCCTGCATGACGGCACAAACTCTTTCAAACCCCATACCGGTGTCAACATGTCTTTGAGGAAGGGGCTCCAGACGGCCATCGACTTGACGATCGTACTGTATGAACACTAAATTCCAGAGCTCAATGGCTTGCGGGTCATCCGCATTCACGAGTGCTCTGCCGGAGCCGTCGGGAGTCAGGTCTATATGAATTTCCGAACAGGGACCACACGGACCGGTCTCACCCATCTCCCAGAAATTATCCTTGTCGCCGAAACGAAGAATATGGTCGGGGCGTATGGAGGTTTTCTCTTCCCATATCCTGAAACTCTCGTCATCATCATGATAGACGGTTGCGTAAAGGCGCTCTTCAGGGAGTTTCCAGACAACGGTCAGAAGCTCCCATGCCCAGGTGATGGCCTCCTCCTTGTAATAATCACCGAACGACCAGTTACCGAGCATCTCGAAAAAGGTGTGGTGATAGGTATCGCGGCCCACATCTTCAAGGTCGTTGTGCTTGCCGGAAGCGCGGATGCATTTCTGTGTATCGGCAGCGCGGCTGTATGACCTCGTCCCCTTGGCGAGAAACACATCCTTGAACTGGTTCATCCCTGCATTGGTAAAGAGCAGGGTAGGATCATCGGCCGGAATGACCGGCGCGGAACGGACAATGGCATGGGACTTGCCAACAAAAAAGTCCAGAAAGGACTGTCTGATATCACTGGATTTCATAACACAGGTAAAGTCTTGTTGCATGGCCGCGGAAACTCACCAAGGCGGCGGCATTCGCGCGAAAGTTACCCATTTGCGCTCGTGTTGCCAACTATATTCCATTGTTATTTCACTTCTGCAACCGTTCATTGAAACCATGCACGGAACAGTTGGGGGGAGGAACCGGGCTATCTTGAGGGAAAAAGATTTATATTGCAACAAGCAAGAGTACACTGCATGTCAAAAAGAGACACCGAAACTGCAACACAAGAAGGGAGAGAGCGAATGAGCTGGGAAGTGGAAGATGACGGCCGCCGCAAGGGGGTCAAAAAGCTGATGGAGCTTTCCGAAAAGATCATGCGGGATAACCCGAACCATGTCAATGAGGTCTCCAAAAGCGACAGCGGATGCTGGATGGAGCAGATGTACGGCATGCAGCGGTGCGATTTCTGCGACCTTGCCGCCGACTGCCCCATCCGTGAAGAGCAGGAGTGGCAGGAATACCTGAAAACCAACAACATCGTTGTTGAGAAAAGCAGCGGAGGGGACAGCAGAGCCGAGAGATAAATTTGGTTTCCCCGCAATAATCCTCTATATTTATTGTTTGCCTGCAGACTAAAATCCGATCATACGGTCTGCACTGTTTTCCCGCCTTAGCGCATCTATTATCATGACAACAACCCAGGTGGCCGCCCGCAAAGAGACGGGTCACTCAGGGTGGGATGTTGTTGTTTATTAACCTTGAAAAGTAATGACAGGGACTATGACCGACATAACAACGACAAACAAAGGGGTCAATGTAACGCCTAAAACCAGTGTAACCGTGCTTTTTGCCGGTGATTCAGGTGACGGCATGCAGCTGACCGGCACGCAGTTCGCCAACACGGTGGCTGTATACGGATCCGACCTTAACACCTTCCCGAACTTTCCCTCCGAGATCCGTGCTCCAGCAGGCACCATTTCAGGAGTGTCGGGCTTCCAGATGCAGTTTGGAAGTCAGTCGGTCTATACACCCGGCGCAAAGTTCGATGTGCTCATTGCCATGAATGCAGCGGCGCTTAAAGCAAACCTCAACAAACTTCATCACGGAGGAATCATCATTGCCGACACAGACGGCTTTGACGACAAAAACCTCAGGCTGTCGGGATATGGTGAAGGAAACAATCCGCTTGAAGACGGTACGGTTGACGACTACACGGTATTCAGCGTACCAGTTGTTTCCCAGACCCGGAAAGCTCTTGCCGACACCGGACTCAGCGTGAAAAATATCGACCGCTGCAAGAACATGTTCATTCTGGGCATTCTCTACTGGCTCTACAGCCTGCCCATCGACACCACAATCAAAACCCTGCAGACCAAATTCAAGAACAAAGCCGACATCGCTGCTGCCAACATCAAAGCGGTCACCTCAGGTTATAATTTTGGCGACGAAACTGACATGTTTGCCCAGTTCGGCCGTTTCTCGGTTGCTCCGGCAGGCAAACAGCCGGGAACATACCGCCGTGTCACCGGCAACGAAGCGGCAGCCATAGGCCTTGCCGCAGCATCCAAAAAAGCGGGCCTGAAACTCTTTCTCGGTTCCTATCCCATTACTCCGGCAACAGAAATTCTCCAGACACTGGCCAACCTGAAACAATGGGGCGTCAAAACCTTTCAGGCTGAAGATGAAATTGCCGGTGTTCTCAGCAGCATCGGCGCCTCCTACGGCGGCGCGCTTGCGGCAACCAGCACCTCAGGTCCCGGTCTTGCCCTCAAGAGCGAAGCGCTCGGCCTCGCCGTCATCATGGAAATCCCTCTCGTCGTCGTCAATGTACAGCGTGGCGGTCCATCAACCGGCCTGCCGACAAAGCCGGAACAGTCCGACCTCTTCATCTCCATGTACGGCCGTCATGGCGAAGCACCGATGCCCATCATCTCTGCACATTCGCCTGTTGACTGTTTCTATGCCGCCTATGAAGCAGCGAAGCTCTCCGTTGAGCACATGACGCCCGTCATCTGCCTGACCGACGGCTATCTGGCCTTCAGCTCAGAGCCGATGCTGATTCCCTCACCCGCAGAGCTCAGCGAAATCAAACCGGTGTTTGCCAAACCAAGAGCAGCGGATGACGAGCCCTACCTTCCCTACAAGCGCAACAACATGGGCGTCAGGGATTGGGCTGTTCCCGGAACCAAAGGACTCGAACACCGTATCGGAGGTCTTGAAAAGGCGAACGAAACAGGCAATGTGTCGCACGACCCTGCAAACCACGCCCTGATGACAAAGCTCCGCGCCGAAAAGGTGGAGAAGATTGCGGACTGTATCCCGCTCCAGACGCTCGACAATGGAGCCGAGAAGGGGGATCTCCTGGTTCTTGGATGGGGCTCGACCTACGGCGCCATCAAAATCGCAGTTGACCGCGCAATCAAGGCCGGGCACAGTGTCTCCCACGCACATGTCCGCTACCTGAACCCTTTCCCGAAAAACCTCGGGACAATGCTCGGCAACTACAAAAAGGTCCTCATTCCTGAAAACAACTGCGGCCAGTTGCTGATGATGATCAGGGACTGTTTCCTTATTGAGCCGGTTGCGTTCAACAAGGTTGAGGGTCTGCCGTTCAATGAGATGGAAATTGAAGCAAAAATCACCGATATCGTAAAGGAGCTGTAAACCATGACCGACACACTGACCAAACTGACGGCAAAAGATTTCACCTCGAACCAGGAACCGAAATGGTGTGCTGGCTGCGGTGACCACGCCGTCCTCCAACAGCTGAAAAGCGCCATGGCCGACCTCGCACTCAAAACCGAAGAGGTTGTGGTTGTATCCGGCATCGGATGCTCCTCACGCCTGCCTTACTATGTAGCGACCTATGGCATCCACGGAATTCACGGCAGAGCGCTGCCGGTGGCAAGCGGCCTGAAAGCCGCCCGCCCCGAACTCAGCGTCTGGGTGGCTACGGGTGACGGAGACGCACTCTCCATTGGCGGGAACCATTACATCCACACCATCCGCAGAAACCCCGACCTGAATGTCCTGCTCCTGAACAATGAGATTTATGGTCTCACCAAAGGGCAGTACTCTCCGACATCAAAAATCGGACAGCGCACCGTCACCTCACCAAACGGCGTGGTTGATTACCCGATGAACACCATTGCACTGACTCTTGGAGCAGGCGGAACATTTGTGGCCCGGGTTATGGACCGCGACGGCAAGTTCATGCGTGAAATTTTCAAGCGTGCCGCTGAGCACAGGGGAACATCACTTGTGGAAATCTACCAGAACTGCCCGATCTTCAATGATGGCGCCTTCACCGCGTTCACAGACCGTGAGCGCAAGGCCGACACCACCATTTATCTGGAGCAAGGCAAACCCCTCATCTTCGGCAAAGAGAGCGACAAGGGAATCAAGCTTGACGGATTCACCCCCGTTGTGGTTGACCTCAATGATCCCAAGGTATCGCGAGATGACCTTTGGATTCATGATGAAAATGATTTCATCAAGGCCAACATGCTCTCCCGCTTCTTTGACGACCCGGATGCAGAGGGCGATTATCTTCCGCGTCCTTTCGGCATCTTTTATGTTGAGGACCGGTTCACCTACGAAGACGCCCTGACCGCTCAGGTGGAACAAGCTCAGGAAGATGGTGAGGGAACCCTTGAGTCACTGCTTACAGGAAAAAGCACCTGGACCATCAAGTAAGTCTGACTCTCAAATCCAGTGAACAGGAAAAGCCGGCTCAGGAAGCCGGCTTTTCTCTGTAGATCAAAAACAGTTTCAAGTATTCCCCTACCCTCTCTTATCCCTCCTCGTTCCAGACTCCCATGGAGGAAAATTTCTCGATTCGACTGTTGACCAGCTCTTCGGATGAAAGGGGAAGAAGGGCTGAAAGCTCTTCTATAAGAATGCCTTTGAGTGTTCCGGCCATGGCTTCAGGAGCGGTATGAGCACCACCCATGGGCTCGGGCACAATCCTGTCGATAATTCCCTGACTGAGAAGGTCGGGAGCTGTCAGCTGCAGCGCCTCAGCGGCCTGCTCCTTGTAATTCCAGCTTCTCCAGAGAATGGATGAGCAGCTTTCCGGGGATATGACTGAGTACCAGCTGTTTTCAGCCATGAGAATGCGATCACCCACACCAAGGCCGATGGCGCCACCACTTGCCCCTTCGCCTATGATGACACAGATGACAGGAACAGTCAACTTCGCCATTTCATAAAGGTTGCGGGCAATGGCCTCAGCCTGGCCACGCTCTTCAGCCTCAATGCCGGGAAAAGCGCCAGGTGTGTCAATAAGGGTAATGATGGGCTTACGGAACTTCTCGGCAAGCTTCATGAGACGCAGAGCCTTGCGGTACCCCTCAGGCTGCGCCATACCGAAATTGCGATAAAGATTGGACTTGGTATCGCGCCCTTTCTGGTGGCCAATGACCATGACCGGCTGGGAAAATCCCGATACGCGGTCCTCAATGCGCGCAAAGCCGCCAACAATCGCCTTGTCATCGCTGAAGTGGCGGTCACCGGCGAGCTCTACAAAGTCGCAGGTGATCATATAAATATAATCGAGCGTATAGGGGCGCTCCGGATGGCGGGCAAGCTGCACCTTCTGCCACCGGGTCAGGTTTTTATAGATAGACTGACGCAGTGCCTCAACTTTTTTCTCCAGAGTTCCGATCTCGTTCTGCAGAGCCTCGGCTTCATTCGGAGCCTGTTCGCGCGAACTGCTTCTCAGGCAGTGGCGCATCTCGCCAAGCTTCGCTTCAAGCTCAACAAGCGGTTTTTCAAAATCCAGGACGACTTTCGTAGCCATAGGTAATAATCAGATGAATAAGTCTTCCGGGTCGACAGGCAATGCCCGTATACCCAAGATAAAAAAAAGTCCACCAGGCTGAAGCCTGAATGGACTTTTTACATGAAGAGAGAAAGCATTAACGGAAAAAGCCGAAGCTCTTATCCGGCAACTTCGTCTTTCAGGGCTTTTCCCGGCTTGAACTTCACAACTGTCTTGGCGGGAATGGTGATGGTTTTTCCTGTCTGGGGGTTACGGCCCTGGCGTTCGGCTCTGTCGCCCGTGGTAAATGTACCGAAACCAACAAGAGTCACATCGTCGCCGGCTTTCAGCGAAGAGGTCACAACATTGATAAATGCATTGACGGATTTCTCTGCGTCAACTTTGGTCAGATTTGCCTGGGCGGCAATTTTTTCTACAAGTTCTGCTTTGGACATAGCACATGTTTTTTTATTGGACTGAAACTTATTCTATAGAAAGGTACTAATGGAATGAATTTAAACAGTACTTCTTAAAGATGCAATCCTTTTTTCTCCATAAAACCACACAGGACGGTGATTTGAATTGGTCAGGAGCTATGTTATATTCAGTTTTTACACGATTATACCAAAAATAAGTCCATGACTTCCATAAGCAATGTATCCAAAGGCGCCATCATCCGCTTCAAGGGAGAGCCCCATATCGTAGAAAGTCTTGTCCACCGTACACCCGGCAACCTCAGAGCCTTCTACCAGGCAAACATGAGAAACCTGAAAAGCGGCCGCAATGTGGAATACCGGTTCAGCGCCACGGAATCAGTTGATGTCATCATAACCGAACGCAAAGAGTACCAGTACCTTTATATGGACGGGGCAGACTATGTCATGATGGACTCAACCACATTTGACCAGATCAATGTATCGGAAGCCGCCATCGGCAGCGGATCGCGTTTCATCAAGGACGGCATCACGCTCACTATTGTCTTTTCTGACGATGGTGCCATTCTCAGTGTTGAACTTCCTACCTTTGTAGAAGTAGAGGTAACTGAAACCAGCCCGGCATCAAAAGATGACAGGGCAACCAGCGGAACCAAACCAGCCATTGTGGAAACCGGAGCCGAGGTCAATGTACCGATGTTCGTCCAGAACGGAAGCGTCATACGGGTCGACACCCGCAGCGGCGACTACATTGAACGAGTAAAAAAGTAACATCCCCGCACAAGCGGAACGCAAACGAATGTAACCCTAAGTCCCATTTATCATGAATCTTAACGAAATCAAGCAGCTTATTGACCTTGTCAATAGTTCTGATCTTCAGGAAACCATCATTGAAGAGGGAGAATTCAAAATCACCCTGCGCCGCTCACTCCCGCATGAAGCAGTTGCTGTTGCCTGTGCCCCCGCATCGCCAGCTCCAGCCGTTCCGCAGGTCGCCGCACCTGCTGCTGCAGCAGAAACTGCTGAAACAATTGTAACAGCGCAGGCTTCAGGCCTGACCGATGTCTGCTCGCCGATTGTCGGCACCTTCTATCAGGCATCATCCCCGGATGCCGCACCGTTTGTGAGCGTAGGCGACAGTGTCAAAAAAGGTGATATCCTCTGCATCATTGAAGCCATGAAACTCATGAATGAAATTGAGGCAGAAATCAGCGGCACCGTTGCTGAAATACTGGTAGAGAACGGTCAGCCGATTGAATATGATCAGCCGCTGTTCCGCATCAAACCATAAACAATTTCACATACCACGACCTTGTTCAAGAAAATACTCGTTGCAAACCGGGGTGAAATAGCCCTGCGCATCATGCAGACATGCCGGGAAATGGGCATCAGCACAGTTGCAGTCTATTCAACTGTCGATGCCGAATCCATTCATGTCCGCTACGCAGATGAAGCCGTCTGCATAGGACCGGCCCTCTCACGGGAAAGCTATCTCAATATCCCCCGGCTGATTGCGGCTGCAGAGGTCACCAATGCCGATGCAATTCATCCGGGCTACGGATTTCTTGCTGAAAACGCCGAATTTGCGGATGTCTGCGCGTCCGCCAATATCAAGTTCATCGGACCTACGGCTGAAATGATCAACCGTATGGGCGACAAGAATACCGCCAAGTCCACCATGATAGCGGCCGGCGTACCGGTTGTTCCCGGAAGCCCCGGTCTGGTGACCGATCTGAAAGAGGCAGTTGAGACAGCAAAAAAAACCGGCTACCCCGTCATCATCAAACCAACTGCCGGTGGCGGCGGAAAAGGGATGCGCGTAGTGCATGAAGAGAGCCAGATTGAAAAGGCCCTCAATACTGCCCGAAGTGAGGCTGAACAGGCTTTCGGCAACAGCGGCGTCTATATTGAAAAGTTTCTGGAAAACCCCCGTCATGTTGAAATTCAGATCATATCTGACCAGCACGGCAACACCATCCATCTGGGTGAACGCGACTGCACGGTGCAGCGTCGCCACCAGAAACTCATAGAAGAGACCCCCTCACCGGCTGTCAATGAGGCCTTAAGAAAGAAAATGGGTGACGCTGCTGTTGCAGCAGCATCGGCAATCAACTATGAAGGAGCCGGGACCATAGAGTTTCTCCTCGACCGCCATCAGAACTTCTACTTCATGGAGATGAACACCCGCATACAGGTGGAGCATCCCGTGACCGAGGAGCGCTATGATGTTGACATCGTCAAGGAGCAGATTCTGGCTGCATCAGGCGAATCACTTGAAGGCCGCCAGTTTACCCCGAGAGGCCACTCAATCGAGTGCCGCATCAATGCTGAGGATCCGGAGCACATGTTTCGCCCCTCACCGGGAAAACTGCAGGTATTCCACACACCAGGTGGTCACGGCGTTCGGGTAGACTCGCACTGCTATGCAAGTTATGTAGTGCCCTCAAACTACGACTCCATGATTGCCAAGCTGATTGTAACCGCACACACCCGGGAGGAAGCAATCGCCCGTATGTCGCGCGCTCTTGACGAATTCATTGTTGTTGGCATCAAAACCACCATCCCCTTCCAGAAACAGGTAATGCACGATACAGTCTTCCAGAGCGGAGAGTTCGACACCAGCTTCCTTGACACATTCCGGTTCGAGAAATAATCGGCAAATCAAAGACTCTGGATTAAAGAGAACCCACAACAGAAAAGGCTGCCTCAAAAAGGCAGCCTTTTCTGTTTGCCATCATCCCTTGTCATGCGCCGTACAAAGAAAGTAAGAGTTGGGGACACTCATGACTGAGTGTACTAGAGAAGTACACTCAGTCATGAGTGTCCCCAACTCTTACCAACTCTTACAACTCTAAGGGAAACAAAAAGAGGCCCTTAGGGGGCCTCTTTTGTGGTGTTCGTGTTGCTCGTTGGTGCTGAAATCCTTAGGCGTCTTCTTTTGCCGGGGCCTCTGCTTCAGGCTCTCCTATGAGTCGGAGAGTCTTGTATTTTTTGAGGCCGGTTCCTGCCGGAATCAGCTTGCCGACAATAACATTCTCCTTGAGACCTGCCAGATGGTCGACCTTGCCGGCTACTGCGGCGTCGGTAAGCACCTTGGTTGTCTCCTGGAATGATGCAGCGGAAATAACGCTTTCGGTCTGCAGTGCGGCACTGGTTATGCCGAGCAGCACAGGGTGCGATGTTCCCTGCAGCGCAGGTTCGTATGCGATCATGACTTTGCCGTTCTTGCGAAGTTCGCGGTTGAGCTTGGTGATGTCGCGCAGTTTCTGCAACTCCTCGTCCTGCATTCTGGCAGGTGCATCTCCTCTTTCCGTGATGCGGACTTTCTCGGCAACGCTTTCGTTGGCTTCAAGGAATGCACTGCGGTCAATGAGGTCACCGGGAAGCATCTCTGTATCACCAGGCTCTTCAACGCGAACTTTCTGAAGCATCTGACGAACAATGACTTCAAGATGCTTGTCGTTGATTTCAACACCGGCGTTGATCTGGTATACTTTCTGGATTTCGTTGACCAGATACTGCTGCACCGCATTGGGGCCCTGAATACGGAGAATGTCCTGAGGGGAAACGGCGCCATCGGTCAGCGGGTCGCCTGCCTTGACTTCGTCACCTTCGTTGGCGAGCACATGCTTTCCAACCTGGACATAGTATACCTTCTCTTCTCCGAAGTCGTTTTTCACCTTGATCTCCTTGCTGCTCCGACGCTGTGAACCGAAGCTGACATAGCCGTCAATTTCAGTGACAATTGCGGGGTCGGAAGGAATACGGGCTTCAAACAGCTCGGTAACCTTCGGCAGACCGGCGGTAATATCACCACCACTGCGGTCAAGGTTGCGTGGCACCTTTGCCATAATATCACCGGGAACAACTTTCTGACCGTCTTCGACATAGAGGTTCGACTTGATCGGCACGGGATAGGTCTTGCGGACCTCTCCTGTTTCATCTACAATCATCAGACGGGGCTCGCGGGTTTCGGTTGCCCGAAGCTTGGAACGCCAGTTGATGATGGTGTGCTGGGCAAATCCTGTCTGAGGATCAACCTCCTCTTTGTAGGTGACACCTTTTTCAATGTCGGCGAATTTGATGGTACCATTGATTTCAGCGATGATCTGCGTGCTGTTGGGCTCGCTGCTGAACAATACCTGGTCTTTACGGACAAGGTCACCGGCCTTGCATGCGAGATGCGCACCGTGAGGAACAACATAGCGCTTGAGAACCTTGCCGCTGTCGGAATCAACAAGGTTGATTTTGCCGTTCTTCTGAATGACAATGACGCTGTCCTCCTCGACACCATCTTCATTGATGGCTGAGTGGTCTACTGTTTTAATATCCTCAAACTGAACGGTTCCCTCATTCACAGCCTTTGTTTCAGTTTCGGAGATGCCACCCTGTGCGGTACCGCCCTGATGGAAGGTACGAAGGGTCAGCTGCGTGCCCGGTTCACCGATTGACTGGGCGGCAATAACGCCGACAGCCTCACCGATTTCAACCGGCTTGTGAACCGAGAGGTTGGTACCGTAACATTTCGAGCATATACCCTGTTTGGCTTCACAGGTCAGCACCGAGCGGATTTCAGCCTCTTCAACTCCGGGAGTGTCTTGAATGAGTTCGGCATGAGCGTCCGTAATCGTTTCACCGGCAGGGACAATGACATTTCCGGTTATGGTATCAACAATGTCGCGGGCGGTAACGCGACCACGAATTTTTTCACGGAACTTGATCTGACCGCTGGTCTCTTCTTCAATGTTGCGATAAATGAGGAGTCCGCGGGTCGTGCCGCAGTCTTCCATGGTCACAATCACATCCTGTGCCACATCGTGCAGTCTTCTGGTAAGGTAACCGGCATCGGCTGTTTTCAGCGATGTATCGGACAGACCTTTTCTGGCACCGTGGGTGGAGATGAAGTACTCAAGAACGGTAAGCCCCTCCTTGAGGTTTGAAATAATCGGGTTCTCAATAATCTCGCCCGGCTGTCCCGACATGGACTTCTGCGGACGGGCGATAAGTCCCCTCATGCCTGTAAGCTGACGAACCTGCTCGCGGGAACCACGGGCACCGGAGTCAAGCATCATGTAGAGTGGATTGAATCCTGCACGATCCTTCTTGAGAATCTGGTATGACTCCTCAGCAACAATGTTGGAGGTTTTCTGCCATACATCAACAATCTGGTTGTAGCGCTCGTTGTCGGTAAGAGTACCACGGTTGTACTCTTTGACAACCCTGGTGCTGTCGCGCTGAGCTCCCTTGATGTGCTTCGCCTTGGTTTCCGGAACAATGGCGTCAGACAGACTGACTGAAAGACCGCCCTTCATTGCGTAGAAGAACCCAACCTGCTTGATGTTATCGAGGAAGCGGGCGGTTTCAACATTACCGACCTCGCTGGAGAGGAGGCCGATAAGCTCTTTGGCGCCCTTTTTATCAATAACGCGGTTGATGAACCCTATCTCGTCAGGCACACTTTCGTTGAATATGACCCTTCCTACTGTTGTAAGAATCAGCTTCTTCTGTTCAAGCTGTGATTTCAGCCATGTGTGCTTTTCGGTGCCGGGCTCTACGACAAGATCAAGTACGCGCAGTGGATCAAACTTCTGGTCTATGCGGCCTGTGTGCTGAATGAAGATCTGCGTATGAAGACCAACGCGCTCTTCATTATGGGCAATCAGTACATCCTCACGGCTGTAGAAAACAGAACCTTCACCAACACCGCCTGAGCGGGATTTCGTCAGGTAGTACATGCCGAGTACCATGTCCTGGGAAGGAACGGTAACGGGCTTTCCGGACTGGGGAAGAATCAGGTTGTGTGACGAGAGCATAAGGAGTGATGCCTCAAGCTGCGCCTCCTGCGACAGAGGTACATGCACAGCCATCTGGTCACCGTCAAAGTCAGCGTTGAAGGCTGTACAGACAAGCGGGTGAAGCTGGATTGCCTTTCCTTCTATCAGTGTTGGCTGGAAGGCCTGGATACCGAGACGGTGAAGGGTCGGAGCACGGTTAAGGAGCACCGGACGACCGTCGATTACCTTTTCAAGAACATCCCAAACAACTGGATCCTTCTTATCAATAAGCTTTTTGGCTGATTTCACCGATTTAGCAATACCACGCTCAACAAGCCTCCTGATGACAAAGGGCTGGAAGAGCTCAATGGCCATGCTTTTCGGCAGACCACACTGGTGCAGTTTGAGTTCCGGGCCAACCACAATAACTGAACGGCCGGAGTAATCAACGCGCTTACCCAGGAGGTTCTGGCGGAAGCGTCCCTGTTTTCCCTTGAGGGAGTCAGAAAGCGATTTGAGGGGCCTGTTCGATTCACCGGTCTTGACAGCGTTGGCCTTACGGGAGTTGTCGAACAAAGCATCAACGGCTTCCTGCAGCATCCGCTTTTCGTTGCGGAGAATAACCTCCGGGGCGCGGATGTCTATCAGTTTTTTAAGCCTGTTGTTGCGGATGATCACACGACGGTAAAGGTCGTTGAGATCTGAAGTGGCAAAACGCCCGCCTTCGAGCGGAACAAGGGGACGAAGTTCGGGAGGAATGACCGGTATGGCCTCCATTACCATATACTCAGGCTTGTTGCCTTCGTAGATGTAGGGCTCGGGCATTTCATCCTCAGGGAAAAGCCCTGTTAACTTTTTGCGTACTTTGCGATGCGGCTCGTAGCTCTTACGGAAAGCCTCAACAACTTTAAGGCGTTTAAGCGCATCGGCGCGTTTCTGCTCGGAGCTGCTCTCTTTGAGAATGGTCCGAAGATGTACGGCTGATGCGTCGAGATCCAGGTTGCGGAGGAGCAGGTGAATAGCCTCACCGCCCATTTTAGCAACAAACTTCGCAGGATCAGAATCGTCCAGGTCCTGGTTGTCTTCAAACTCGGTAATGATCTGGAAGTACTGCTCCTCAGTCAGGCGGTCAAGCTTTTTAATCCCCTGCTTTTCGCCCGGCTCACCGGGATTGATGACCACATAGACTTCGTAATAGATGATCCTCTCAAGTTCTTTTGTTGAGAGGTCGAGCAGGGCACCGATTTTACTTGGCACTGAACGGAAGAACCATGTGTGCACAACCGGAACGGCCAGGGCAATATGCCCCATGCGCTCGCGCCGCACGCTCTTGGTTGTCACCTCCACGCCGCAGCGGTCACAGATAATTCCTTTATAGCGGACCCTCTTGTACTTTCCGCAGTAGCACTCCCAGTCCTTCGTGGGACCGAATATTTTTTCGCACATCAGACCGTCCCGTTCAGGCTTGAAGGTACGGTAGTTGATGGTTTCAGGTTTCAATACCTCTCCGCGCGAGTGTGCAAGAATGCTTTCAGGCGAAGCGATGCTGAACTTAATCCTTGAAAAATCACCTTTAAGCGGCGATGCTCCCTGTGAGAAAATCATAGTCAATATCCTGGTTAAACGACTCGTTTCAACTTTCGTTACTGCTGCAAAAGGCCACCGTGGCTCTTAAGGGTCTAAGGGACACGGTCGTCGATACGGACCTCAAGACCAAGGCCCTGCAGCTCTCTGATAAGCACATTGAAGGATTCAGGAATTCCCGGATCGGGTAGATTCTGACCCTTGACAATTGCCTCATATGTTTTGTTGCGGCCAATGACATCATCACTTTTGACTGTCAGCATCTCCCGGAGAATATTGGCTGCACCGTATGCCTCAAGTGCCCAGACCTCCATTTCACCGAACCTCTGACCACCAAACTGAGCCTTTCCGCCCAGTGGCTGCTGGGTTATAAGGGAGTATGGACCGGTTGAACGGGCGTGAATCTTGTCGTCAACAAGGTGGCTCAGTTTGAGCATATAAATGTAGCCTACAGTCACCTCGTCATCGAACCGCTCGCCTGTACGGCCGTCGTAAAGACTGACCTTGCCGTGGGCAGGAAGTCCGGCGCGTTCAAGTTCTGCCTGAACCTCTTCGTAAGTGGCACCGTTGAAAATCGGGGTCTTGAATTTGACACCGAGCGTTTTGGCTGCCCATCCGAGCGAAGTTTCATAGAGCTGACCGATGTTCATACGACTCGGCACACCGAGAGGATTAAGCACAATGTCAACCGGCTTTCCGTCGGCCATGAACGGCATATCCTCAATAGGCAGAATTTTACCGACAACACCTTTGTTTCCGTGACGGCCGGCCATTTTGTCGCCAACCTGAATCTTGCGTTTCTGGGCAATATAGACTTTTGCCAGCTCCTCGATTCCGGGAGGCAGTTCGTCGCCCACATTGACCTTGTATTTTTCATTCTCTCTCTCGTCTGCAAGGTCCTTCAGCTTGAAGCGGAACTCCTTGACAAGACGGATGACGCTGTCATCAACCTTCTTTGTTCCGGTAATTCCATTGGAGAAATCAACCGTCTCAAGGAATGAGAGGCCTGCAAATTTCGAGATGAGTGCAGCGTCGAACTTTGCACCCGCAGCAGCAAGTGTTTTTCCTTTGTCGCTCTGAAGACCGGTGGTCTCTTTGCCCTGAAGAATCTTGTGAAGCCATTTTTCAAAGCTGATACGCAGATCCTGCTCACGGCGTTCGAAACGGCTGTCTATAAGNTCAAGCTTTTCTTTAACATCCATCCCAACCTTTTTCTTGCGGCTGAAGAGCTTTGTCTTGATGACAATGCCTTTCATACCNGCGGGCACATGCATGGAGGCATCTTTCACATCGCTCGACTTATCGCCGAATATTGCCCGAAGAAGCTTTTCTTCAGGAGTAGGATCGCTCTCGCCTTTCGGGGTGATTTTACCCACAAGGATATCGCGCTCCTTGACTTCAGCTCCAATGCGCACGATACCGTTCTCGTCAAGGTTACGAAGTGCTTCGTCACTGACATTGTAGATGTCACGGGTAAACTGCTCTTCGCCCCGTTTGGTGTCACGGACATTTGCCTCGAACTCATGAACATGGATGGAGGTGAACACATCGTCATACACGAGGCGCTCGCTGAGAATGATTGCATCCTCAAAGTTATATCCACGCCACGGCATGAAAGCAACCAGCACATTCTTTCCAAGGGCAAGTTCGCCATTCTCGGTAGAGGAACTGTCGGCCAGCACGGTTCCTTTTTCGACCTTCTGACCATTGTGCACAAGCGGCTTCTGCGAAATGCAGGTATCCTGGTTGGAACGCTTGAACTTGATCATCCGGTAGGTCTTCAGCCCCTCATCAGGATCGAGCAGCGAAAGCTCTTCATTGCTGTCGGGGTTGATGTCGTAACGGACCTTGATATATTCGGCCGTCACCTCTTCAACCACACCTGAACCCTCACCAAGGNAGACAGAACGGGANTCGCGCGCAACCTTTTCCTCCATACCGGTTCCCACCACAGGGGCCTCTGAGGTCAAAAGAGGCACGGCCTGGCGCTGCATGTTCGCACCCATCAGGGCGCGGTTACCGTCATCATGCTCAAGGAAGGGAATCAGTGCCGCCGCCGCGCTGACAATCTGCACGGGAGAAACATCCATATAATTGACATCCTCTGAAGGCACAAGAGGGTAATCGCCCTTTGTCCTTGCCTGCACGGATTCGTCAACAATGGTGTTTTTATCATCAAGTTTAATGCTGACAGGTACGGTAATCTTGTTCTCTTCATCCTCAGCAGAAAGCATGAGGACCTCATCCGTCACATGGCCCTTGTTGACCACGCGGTAAGGTGTCTGGATGAATCCCTTATCGTTGATTTCTGCATAGACGGAGAGCGAGGAAATCAGACCGATGTTTGGACCCTCAGGAGTCTCAATCGGGCAGAGCCTGCCATAGTGGGTATAGTGGACATCGCGAACCTCGAAACCTGCACGCTCGCGCGTCAGACCACCGGGTCCGAGAGCCGACACCCTCCGTTTGTTGGTCATTTCGGCCAGCGGATTGGTCTGGTCCATGAACTGTGAAAGCTGGCTGGTGGCAAAAAAGCTCGACACCACGCTCGACACTGTCCTGGCGTTGATGAGATCACTGGGGGCAATTTTGTCGGAGTCACGCGAGTTGAGTTTTTCGCGGACATTTTTGCCCATCCGGGCAAGCCCGATGACAAACTGTGCGGCAAGCTGCTCACCAACAGAACGGACTCGACGGTTTGCCAGATGGTCCACATCATCAACCTCAGCCTGGCCGTTGACCAGCTTGATGAGATAGTTGATGACAGAGATGATGTCATAGTGGGTCAGAACCAGCGTGTCTTCACCGACCGGTTCGTCCGAGAATGACTGAATAGTCTGATTGATTTTTGCACTGATGGCATCAGAGAGTTCCTTAAGCTCGCCCTTTCCGGCAAGATAGCTCTCAAGCTCAGAAAACTCATTGCTGAGCTTTTTNCGGATCCTGTAACGACCGACCTCACCAAGGTCATACTTCTTCTGGTTGAAGAATGTGCGCTCAAGGAAGCTGCGCGCCGCATCAATATCGGGAGCCTCATTGGCCCTCAGTTCTTCATAGACAATCTCAAGCGCCTCCTCTTCGGTAGCGGAACTGTCGTTGAGGATGGTATTGCTCACAATGGACTTATCCTGTCCCTTGTCTCCACCATTGAAGGTTTTCATCACCTTCACGCTTTTCTGTCCGGCAGCTATGATCTGCTCCAGCACCTCTTCGGTAATTGCCGTTCTAGCGCTGACAACCTCACCGGTGTTCATGTCAACAATGTCGGCTGCAAGATACTGGCCGATAAGGCGGTCTTTTTTGACACCTTTGAGCTGAACCTCTTCAACAAGGTCAAACAGGCCAAGAATGTCTTCATCACGGGCAAACCCGATTGCGCGAAGCAATGCTGTGACCAGAAAGTTTTTCTTCTGATCTATATAGACAAAGATCTGGTTGTTGATGTCAGTCTGGAACTCAATCCACGATCCACGGGTCGGGACGATTTTGGCCGAATACATTTTCTTGCCGTTCGGGTGGATGGCTTCACTGAACACGACGCCGGGAGAACGGTGAAGCTGGGCGACAACAACGCGCTCTGCACCATTGACGATGAAGGTACCCCGTTCGGTCATATAAGGAATCCGGCCGAGGTATACCTCCTGCTGGAGCGTCTCTTTCCAGTCGGTCTCGTCCGCCTCATCCTTGTAGGAAAGTTTCAGCTTTACCTTCAGGGAAACATCATAGGTAAGTCCTCGCTCAATACAGTCTTCCACCGTATACTTCGGCTTGTCAAAGCTGTATGAGATATATTCCAGAAGGTACAGACCGCGAGTATCGGTAATGGGGAAAGCGCTCCGCAGAACCCGTTCAAGACCCTGATCGCGCCTTTTGGCAAGCGGCACACTGTCCTGAATGAAATTATGGAACGAATCAAGCTGGACTTTTAAAAGGTCGGGAGCTTTTATGACGCTTTGTATTTTCGAAAAATCAATACACGGTGTTGGTGTTGCATCAACCACTTTCACATGCACCTCGCTTTTATCAATTGCATGAAATCTATAGAGAGTAAGTCACAACAAAGAGCCGTTCAAACCCAACCGGCCACACAGGCACGGATGAAGCTCAGTCGCATCATCAAAGGACTACATTAAAACCACTACTTACACAAACAGACAAAGCTCCACCTCAATGTGAAGCGGAGCTTGCTGCATGAATTCGGCTAGGCAGAAATCACTTCAGCTCTACTGATGCGCCTGCATCCTTGAGCTCCTTGACGATCTTCTCTGCATCCTCTTTGGAAACAGCTTCCTTTACTGCCTTAGGTGCGCCATCAACAAGATCCTTCGCCTCTTTCAGGCCAAGACCAGTGATTGCGCGAACAACCTTGATGACATTGATTTTGCTGTCGCCGGCGGCGGTCAGCACAACATCAAACTCAGTCTGCTCTTCAGCTGCAGCTGCAGCAGGAGCTGCTGCGGCAACACCTGCAACCATTGCGGGGGCAGCGCTGACACCGAACTTCTCTTCAAGCGCCTTGACAAGTGCTGCTGCATCGGTAAGGGTAAGACCGCCAATTTCTTCTACAAGTGTTTCGATAGACATTATTTCCTCTCTCCTGTTTAATTGACTGATGTAAAAAATTGAGTGCGTAATAGACTTTGTGTGAACCTACTGTTTCTGTTTGCCGACCTGGTCAACAACAGAAACAAGATCCCTCATAACCGCGTTCATGACCATAGGAACGCTGGCAATAACATTGTTGATGATGCCCGCTGCCCGGCCGATGTTTTCGGTTTTGGTCAGCATTTCAGACAGTACGCCAAGCTGATCAGCCTCAAAAACGACCCCATCAATGGCGGCCATCTTGAACTTGAGGGATTCATTATCCTTGCTGAACTTTTTAATTACCCGTGCCGGTGCAATCGGATCGTCATAACCGAACGCCACCCCTGTTGTGTTTTTCAGCGCGCCCGCAAGCCTGTCGGCTCCGGCAAGATCGCTGAGGGCTTTTTTGACCAGCGTGTTCTTGACAACACGATACTCTACCCCCGCTTTGCGAAACTCATTGCGCAACTCCGACATTCCGGAAACGCTCAACCCCTGAAATTCGGTAAGATATATCCCCTGTGACCGGCTCACCTTTTCGGTAACGCTCTGGACCACCTGTTCTTTTTTCTCTCGCTTCATCGTAATAAACCCGGTTTTTGTTAGGCGACAACTTTGTCCATTTTAACCCTCACGCTCGGAGACATGGTGCTCGACAGGGCTATTCCCTGCACATACAACCCCTTTGCCGCAGAGGGCTTCAGGCGAACAACCTCGCGGAGGAAGCTGGAAATGTTTGCCACCAGCTGATCGGTCCCGAAAGAGACTTTACCAACAGGGGCGTGCACATTGCCGGCCTTGTCAACGCGGAACTCGATTTTGCCCGCCTTGACCTCTTTGACCGCCTTTGCAACATCCATGGTAACCGTTCCCGATTTTGGGTTCGGCATCAGACCGCGTGGTCCGAGGATCTTGGCAACTTTGCCAAGCTGCCCCATAACATCGGGGGTAGCAACGATCACATCAACACCGGTCCATCCGTTCTGGATTTTCTCGACATACTCTTCAAAGCCGACAAAATCAGCGCCAGCCTCTTCTGCCTCAGCAACTTTAGCCTCTTTGCAGACAACAAGCACCGAAACCGTTTTACCTGTGCCATGCGGAAGCATGACTGTCCCGCGGACCACCTGGTCGGCGTGACGAGGGTCAACACCAAGCTTCACCGCCACATCAACTGTAGCATCAAACTTCGTTTTTGTAATTTCCCTGATTTTCGCAACAGCATCAGCGAGATCATACTCCTGATTCCGGTCGACCTGCGACGCTGCATCCCTGTAATTTTTTCCTGCCATCGATATATTTATGCAAGTGGTTAAAAAAGCGGCCGCGAAGCCTCCCACGATCTGTCAACTAAAAAGGCGTACTACTACCTTAACGAACCCTTCACTCCTCAATAACAATACCCATACTCCGGGCCGTACCCATAATCATCTCTTCAGCGCCGCGAAGATCAAAAGCATTGAGATCAGGCTTTTTCAGTTCAGCAATTTTCTTCACCTGCTCACGGGTAACGGTGCCAACCTTGTTACGGTTCGGCTCACCGGAACCTTTCTGCAAGCCAGCTTCCTTGAGAAGGAGTACAGCGGCAGGCGGAGTCTTGGTGATGAATGTGAACGACTTGTCAGTATAGACGGTGATGACCACAGGAATGATCATACCAGCCTCAGACTGGGTCTTTGCGTTGAACTGCTTGCAGAACTCCATAATATTCACGCCTTTCTGGCCAAGGGCCGGACCGACGGGAGGAGCCGGATTTGCACCACCGGCAGGAATCTGGAGCTTGATGAAACCGATTACTTTTTTTGCCATGTCCTCTTTCTGTTCAGAAGCTTACCAGAGCGGCAAGCCAATTGTTTTTATTGGGAAACTGATTTCACCTGCGAAAAGTCAAGCTCCGTCGGCGTGCTGCGCCCGAAGAAACTGATCATCACCTTCACTTTCATCCTTTCCGGGCAGACCTCATGAACAACGCCCGCCAGTGAACTGAACGGCCCATCAATAACCTTCACGGAATCGCCCACATTATATGGAGCCTCAACAACCGTCCTTTCAGTAACAGCACTCTCCGGCTGAAGAAGCTTTTCCACCTCGTCAGGACGAAGCGGGATCGGATTGTCATCAACGCCAAGGAAGCCCATGATTGAGGGAATATCCAGAATCAGGTTGCGGGTCTGCTTATCGAGCACCGCCTCAATAAGAACATATCCAGGAAACGCATTCTTGGTCATCGCGCGCTTCTTGCCGTTCTTCACCTCGATAAAACGCTCGTAAGGCACATAGACCTGCAGAATCTTGTCACCAAGACCACTGCGCTCCACCTCAGCCTCAATACCCTCCTTAACCTTCCTCTCATGTCCGGAATAGATTCTCAGAGCATACCAGCGCGCCACCGGAGCACCTTCCACTACACTGTCCTTATTTTTTGCGCCCATCAAACGACTTCCCGTTTTCTTACAGTAACTTCCCCATCGCAGAGCCAATCACCCAGTCAACAACAAAGGTGAAAAGCGCCAGAAGCCCCGACACAGTCAGGACAACAACGGTCAAATCTTTTATCTCTTCTTTGCCGGGCCACACAACCTTCCGCATCTCGTTGACGACATCACGGTAGTACTGAGAGGCCTTTGCGATATACTTATTCATGTATTCAGAGCCCGTAATAAACTTTGCGACAGAATCTCCAGCCTGCACGTCAGGAGGGACTCGAACCCCCAACCTGCGGTTTTGGAGACCGCTGCTCTACCAATTAAGCTACTGACGTGTACAAATAACAGTCATCCAGAAACCTGAGCTGATGATCGGACTTGAACCGATGACCTCTTCCTTACCAAGGAAGTGCTCTACCGACTGAGCTACATCAGCCTGACAATACAGGAAATAAAACCGTGGGTAGGGGAGGATTCGAACCTCCGAAGACATATGTCGACAGATTTACAGTCTGTTGCGTTTGACCGCTTCGCTACCTACCCATCAATCGTTCAGAGCTGGTGATGGGACTCGAACCCGCAACCTGCTGATTACAAATCAGCTGCTCTACCAATTGAGCTACACCAGCAGCTCAGTCAAAAAACAGGGCAGGTAATATACAGAGATGATTTACAAATACAAAAAAAAAGAGAGGGTTTTTAATTCGCCCGTGCACCCGACAAAAAACCTGCAAGACGCACGGCTGTATCGCGAGGAACAAGCCGTCCAGAAAAGGCAAGAATGGTGTCGAGCATGGTCGGGTATACCCGCATGCGGTTTTTCATCAGCCCCTTGAGGGCCGCCCTGACCACCACTTCGGGGGAGGATAGAGGGAGGATTTCGTTGGTCCGTTCATGACCGGCGGCCTGAAAAAAACCGGTATCAATAAATCCGGGGCAGACAGCACTGACCTTGACCCCATGCTCTTTAAGCTCTTCGTGCATTGATTCGGTGAGGCTGAGAACAAATGCCTTTGTGGCGGCATAGAGCCCCAGACCCGGCACGCCCTGCAGTCCGGTAATTGAGGCAATGTTGATGATCCCCCCTTTTTTGTCAGCGGCCATGTCGGCAGCAAAGAGGCGCGACAAGCGTGCAAGCGCCAACATATTGACAGACATCAGCTCCTCTGCCTTTTCAGGGGGGATGGCCGAAAAATCTGAAGCGTGGGAGAGGCCTGCGCAATTGACAAGAATATCAACACTGATGCTGTGAGCAAGGCAGAAGTCATGAACGCGGCCGGGCGCATCGGGACGGCAGAGATCCTGACGGCAGACGAGAACCTCGACTTTGCGTGAGCGGAGTTCCTCTGCGAGTGCCGCAAGGCGCTCTCCGGAGCGGGCAACCAGTACAAGGCTATTGCCCCGCCGTGCGAACTCGCGGGCAAATGCCTCGCCGATGCCCATGGAAGCACCGGTTATCAGTGTGGCGCGCATGAGACCTCAGCCCTCCACCTTGTCAACCCATCGGCCTCTCTCCCGAATGAGGCCGATGAGGCGCTCAACCGCTTCGTCCTCAGGCAGATTTTCTTCAACACACTCTTTTCCCACATAGAGGCTGATGCGGTTTTTCCCCGCGCCAACATATCCGAAGTCAGCATCGGCCATCTCTCCCGGACCATTGACAATACAGCCCATAATGCCGATTTTGAGCCCTTTGAGATGAGCCATCCGTCCTTTGATGGAAGCAGCTGCTTTTTCAAGATCAAAATAGGTTCTCCCGCAGCCCGGGCATGAGATGAACTCCGTTTTTGACATTCTTATACGCGCCCCCTGCAGAATATTCAGGGCAAGATTGATTTCGTCTGCCGGCTCGAGCACGCTCTCAAGCGAAATCATGTCGCCGATACCATCCGAAAACAGAGAGCCGGCCTGAACTGCGCTCTGAATGAGCACTGAAAGCCGATCCCGTTCAGTACTGCGGAATCGTACAACAACGGGCAGGGAGATACCAAGGCGAAGGCACTCTGAAACGAGTTTTCTGGTGGCGAAAAGGCCTGTATCGGAGAGGACTGAAAGAAACACCCGATCAACAGACAGCGAGCGGGCTTTTTGGGCAAGCATTCCAAGCACAGCGGCAGGAGCGGCTATGCCTGCGGCGTTGTGGATGAATGAAAACTCAACCGCCGGACGACCTGACAGGGCAAGACTGCTGACAAGCTCTTTAGGAAGCAGTTCCTCTTCTGCAATATCGAGCCGTACTTTGGCAACTTCTCTCTTGAGCAGCTCGGTAAACACACCTGTGTCGGCCGTAGAAGCATTCACCCTGCCGGCGGCATCTCCCAGGCGGGCAAGAAGAGCGTCAAAGGCCTGAAGATCCTCCCTGCTCCCTACAGGAATCGACACAAACTCGGAGCGGATGGCCTGTTCACCAAGATCGGGACGAAGCCGTTGAAGAGCCTCAGCCGTAGCGCCCTCAAGGTCGGAAAGCGGCACCTGCAGAGCAGTTTCAACAGCGGGAGGTGCGTCGCCGCCAACCGGAATTCCGGCAAGCTCAACAGGTGAGGAAAGACGACGGGCATAACTGAATGGGCTGAAGGGTGCAAAGAGCGCGTCAGTCCCGCTGTTTTTCCCTTTCCAGTCTGCTTCCAGCAGATGCTTGAGGGGCAGATGTGCCCGCTCGCCTTTTATCAGATAAAAATCGTTGTATTTTTTCACAATGGCGAAGCCGACAGGAACCTCATTGACGGGATCTTCAGTCAGCGAGACCCTGATGGTGTCGCCCAGACCGTCTTCCAGAAGCGCCCCGATTCCCATGGCCGACTTGATGCGCCCTTCATCACCATCTCCCGCCTCGGTCACTCCCAGATGGAGGGGATACGCGTAACGAAGTTCACTGTCGGCCCTCTCCACAAGCAGCCTGTATGCCTGTATCATCACCCGCACATTTGACGACTTCATCGAAAAGAGGATATCATGGTAGCCGGCCTCTTCAGCCATCCGGGCAAATTCGAGCGCAGCCTCCACCATGCCGTCAGGCGAGTTCCCCCTGCGGCTGACAATCCGGTCGGAAAGGGAGCCATGGTTGGTACCGATACGCATGGAAACCCCGAGCCTCCGGGCCTTTTCCACAAGAGGGAGAAACTCACCTCTCACATACTCCAGTTCCGCACGATACTCCTCGTCCGTATAGTCTTCTCCAGGCGAACGCTTTGGGCGTGATGCATAGTTTCCCGGATTGATGCGGATGTTCTCAACAAACTCCACCGCCTTCATGGCAGCGCGGGCTGAAAAATGGATATCAGCAACAAGCGGAGTATCAATGCCTTCCCCGCGGAGCCGGTCACGAATAAGGCGAAGGCTGTCGGCATCTTTTTCGGTCGGAACAGTAAGCCGTATGATTTCGCAACCGGCATCCCGGAGACGGCGGCACTGCGCCACCGTAGCATCAACATCCGCCGTATGGGTGTTTGTCATCGACTCAACCCTGATGGGCTGGTACCCCCCTAACGAAATGGGGCCGAATGAAACTTCGCGGGTCAGGCGACGGCGGTACTGGTACATATCACTTGCTGGTTTTTCCGGAACTGCCCCGGTTGAGGCAGGTCCGTTATTTTTTGATAATGTAGAGTCTCTCCCCCTCACGCCGGAAATTATAGCGCTCCCGGGCAGCTTTCTCGACACTGTCGGGGTTTCCGGCATTGCGGATGCGAAGTTCATTCTCAACCATCCGCCGCTCTGCATCCGACTGAATCTCAAGGAGGCGGCGATTTTCCGCCTCCATTGACACCCGCTTCCAGAGACCATAATCGTCAAAAAGCATGAAGGCTACCACCATCACGGCAATAGCAATTGCCATCAGCTTTTTTGGATTGGAGCGGACATACTCCCAAACCCATCGGATGAATGCATTCAAAGTGCGTTCTCCCTGAAACCGCTCAGACCCTGAAGGCTTTTGCTGCCGGATAGACGGCCTGCGCACCAAGCTCCTCTTCAATGCGGAGCAGCTCATTGTACTTGGCCATACGGTCGCTGCGCGACATGCTGCCGGTCTTGATCTGGCCTGCATTGGTAGCCACCGCTATCTGGGCAATGGTGCTGTCTTCAGTCTCACCGCTGCGGTGACTGATGACGGCTGTATATCCGTTGCGTTTTGCAAGATCGATGGCCTCAAGCGTTTCGGTGAGAGTGCCGATCTGGTTGACTTTCACAAGAATGGAGTTTCCAACCTTCTTTTCAATTCCCTCGGCAAGGCGCACACTGTTGGTAACGAAAAGATCATCGCCGACAAGCTGAACGCGTGAACCGATCCGGTCAGTCAGCATCTTCCAGCCAGCCCAGTCATCCTCGGCCATGCCGTCCTCAATGGAAATGATGGGATAGTCGTTGGACCATTTCTCCCAGTATGCCGCCATCTCCTCCGAGGAGAGCTCACGCTTGTCGGACTTCTTGAAGACATATTTTTTCTTGTCGGCGTCATAAAACTCGGAGCTTGCCGGATCAAGGGCAATCATCACCTGACCCTCACCAAGACCGCCTTTCGAAGCAGGGGAACCGGCTTTGTAGCCTGCCTTGCCAATAGCCTCCACAACAAGCTCAATCGCCTCTTCGTTGGAGGTGAGATTGGGAGCGAACCCGCCTTCATCACCAACTGCAGTTGAAAGGCCGCGGCTTTTGAGAAGGGCTTTGAGGGCATGGAAAATTTCAGCGCCACAGCGAAGCGCGTCAGAATATGAGGTGAAGCCGATCGGCATGATCATGAATTCCTGGAAGTCGACGGTGTTGTCGGCATGCGCACCACCGTTGATCACATTCATCATTGGAACGGGAAGCGTATTGGCCATGGTGCCGCCAATGTAGCGGTAGAGCGACATGCCGGAATATTCGGCGCCAGCCTTGGCGCATGCCAGAGAAACGCCAAGCAGCGCATTTGCGCCAAGCTTTGATTTGTTCGGGGTGCCATCAAGCTCGAGAAGCATGCGGTCAATCTCCTCCTGCTCCGTTACCAGCATCCCTCTCAGTCCTTCATCGACAATGGTATTGACATTTTCCACAGCCTTGAGCACACCCTTGCCAAGATAGACTGAAGCATCACCATCACGAAGCTCCACAGCCTCATGCACGCCGGTAGAGGCTCCACTGGGTACCGCAGCGCGGCCAAAAGAGCTTTCAGTGTAGACATCGACTTCAACGGTCGGATTGCCTCGTGAATCAAGAATCTGGCGGGCATGTATCTTGCGGATAATAGGCATAGGTCAGGTGATTTAATGGTTTGGAGGGCCGTTTTTCAAAACAAAAATATATCCTTTTTCCGGAGCAATTCACCCCCGGAGGCGAAGCAAAAAGCTCTTTTTTTCGTTAATTATCAACCAGGACTTTTTTATCTGAGCAAAAATGCGACAACACACCATTCTCTAACAAGGAGTACGCCATGCAGCCAGCACAGCCCACTGAGATACGGAACATCGTCATCACCGGCCACGCCGGATGCGGAAAAACAATCCTTACCGAGTCGCTCGCCCTCACCATGGGGCTCATCACCAGGGCAGGAAACATTGAAGACGGCTCCACACTCTCGGACTACACATCGGACGAAATAGCAAGGAAGCACAGCCTGAACAGCAGCCTGGTCAACGGAAAATGGAATGGCTGCAAAATCAATATCCTCGACACTCCCGGCCTTCTCGACTTCCATGGCGATGTCAAAGCCTCCATGCGCGTGGCAGACACTGTTCTTGTTGCAGTCAACGCATCAAACGGAGTTGAGGTCGGAACTGACGCAATCTGGGACTATACGAAAGAGTATTACAAGCCGACCGCCTTTGTCATCACCAAACTTGATGCCGACCGGACGGCATTCAGCGACACGATTGGCGAGCTGCAGGAACATTTCGGCCATCTGGTCACCCCGATCCAGTTTCCGGCTGAAGAGGGCCCCGGGCACCACATCCTCATTGATGTGCTGCTCATGAAACAGCTTGAGTTCAGTCCTGACAGCCCGGGAAGCATGAGCGTGTCGGCGATTCCCGACCTCTATCTGAAACGCGCCGAATCACTCCACCAGCGGCTGGTTGAGGCGGTGGCAGAGACAGATGAAGAGCTGATGGAGCGCTTTTTCGAAGAAGGTACGCTCACGGAAGACGAACTCCGCATGGGCATCAAAACCGCGCTGGTATCGAGAACCTTTTTCCCTGTTTTCTGCACATCACCGCTCCATCTCATCGGAACGGAACGGCTTCTGAATGCGGTGGTGAACCTCTTCCCCTCCCCGATTGAGCGCGGCCCCGAACACTCGCTGTGCCGGTCGGACGACAGCGAACAACTGCTTGAGCCCGACCCGAAAGGGGCGACCGTGGCCTTCATTTTCAAGACAATGAGTGAGCCCAGAGTTGGCGAGATATCCTACCTGCGAGTCTATTCAGGCCACCTTGAATCCGGCCATGAGCTTCAGGATGTTCAGACAGGACAGACAGAAAAACCCGGACAGATTTTCACCATGGTTGGCGAGAAACGGCAGCCTGTCGAGAGCCTCCTTGCCGGCGACATCGGAATGGTGGTAAAACTGAAGGATGCGCATACCAACGACACCCTTTCAGACAAGGGAACGAACTGCAGGATAAGCCCCATCGTCTTTCCCGAACCTGTACTGGCTACGGCAATCGTTCCGGTGGCTCAGGGAGACGAAGAAAAGATTTCTTCAGGACTGCACCACCTGCATGAAGAGGATCCCAGCTTCAGTATCGGTCATTCGGTCGAGTTCAACCAGACAATCCTGAAAACTCAGGGGGAGACCCATCTTGAAATCATCCTGAGCCGCCTGCACGAAAAATTCAATGTTCAAGTTGAAACCGCCCCGCTTCGAGTGCCTTACCGGGAAACCATCCGCGTCTCGGCCTCCGCACAGGGACGCCACAAAAAACAGTCGGGCGGAAGGGGCCAGTATGGCGATGTCTGGCTTCGCCTCGACCCGTTGGCACGCAACAGCGGTTTTGAGTTTTCCAGCGAAGTCGTAGGAGGCGTTGTGCCTACCCGCTATCTTCCGGCAATTGAGAAAGGTCTTCGCGAAGCCATCGTGTCGGGGCCACTGTCAGGCTATCCCGTCGTTGACCTCAAAGCAGCGGTATACGACGGTTCGCACCACCCTGTAGACAGCTCTGAAGTCGCCTTCAAAATTGCCGCAGGTTTGGCCTTCAGGGCTGCAATCGAGAAAGCCAAACCAATGGTGCTTGAACCGGTTGTGAGTGTCGAAGTCCATGCGCCCGATCAGTATACCGGCGAAATTGTAGGGGACATTTCCTCAAGACGGGGGAAAATCATCGGAATGGCAGCCGATGTTCGGATGCAGATTATCAAGGCCCAGATGCCCGAAGCCGCAATGCATGACTTCCATCACTCACTCACACGACTGACACAGAGCCGGGCCCGATATTCCTACAATTTCAGCCATTATGAAGAGGCGCCGATGGATGTGGTTCAGCAGCTTATTGCAGACAAAGAGGGCTGAGGGATTCAAAGCGCTCCCAGAAGGGAGCGCAGCTTCAGCCACCAGACAATCCATACCGCCTCGCGGATGTTCTGGCGCGTCATTTTAGACTCTCCGACGGTCCTGTCAACAAAAACGATGGGGATTTCACGAAGAATCAATCCCTGTTTCCAGGCCCTGAAATTCATCTCAATCTGAAACGAGTAGCCCTGGGAACTGACGCGCCGGAGATCAATCGCTTCAAGGGTCTCCCGACGAAAACACTTGAACCCCCCGGTAGGGTCGGCAACAGGAAGACCGGTAACAAGCTGAGTATATATGCATGCCATTCGTGAGAGCACCAGCCGCCCAAGAGGCCAGTTGACCACATTGACGGTATTGTTCACATAACGGGAACCGATGACCAGATCGGCCGACTCAGCCTCCCTGAGAAGAGCAGATATCATTGCCGGGTCATGAGAGAAGTCGGCATCCATTTCAAGAATGAACCGATAGTCCCTCTCAAGGGCGTATCGGAAGCCCGCCAGATAGGCAGTGCCAAGACCCATTTTTCCTGAACGCTCAATAAGCGCTATGGAAGCATTGCCCTGCTGTCTCTGGCGCACCACATCAGCGGTTCCATCGGGTGAACTGTCATCAATCACCAGCACATCAAGTTCGTCAGGGTACAGGGCGAGCAGAGCATCAAGCATGCGCCCGATATTCCTCGCTTCACAGTAAGTCGGAATGATGACAAGCGACTGGTTCATGGAGTGTTTTGGTGGATTGTGGTCTGAATGCAAAAAAAAAGCATTGCCCCTTTATGACAATGCTTTTTCAAAAACAGTTGAGCCGTTCTGCCTGCTTCAGCGTACCTCGCGGTGAAAACGGTGAAGAAAACGAAGGTCAAAATCAATCCTCTCCGGAGGAGTATAGGTAAAGTCAAGCGTCTCACCATCAGGAAGAATTTCAAGGAGGGCACCCGATGGACACTCATCAGCAGAGAAACACGCCGAACATGAGATACATGCATCCTGATCAATGTAACAGCGGAAGCCACCCTCCTGCACATCACCATAGAACTTGTATCCAATTGCATTGACCTTCGGCGGGCATTTGTCAAGACAGAGGCCGCATCCAACGCAGAGGTTTTCCAGAATAAAATAATGCTTTTTCGGCCTTGGTGCGGCTTTTTTCAGCGGCGGCTTTCCTGATGCAACAGGGGCAGCCTTGGCAACCGGCGGGGCTGCTTTTGCAGCGGCACCGCCTGCAGCGGGTTTCGCTCCAGGTACCGGCTTTGCACCCGCAGCGGGTTTCGCTCCAGGTACCGGCTTTGCACCCGCAACGGGCTTCGCTCCAGGTACCGGCTTTGCGCCGGGCGCGGGTTTTGGAGCAACTTTTGCTGCCGGCTTTTTATAGGGAAGGGCCGACTCCTGAGCCACCCCACAACGACCGATATTGACATTCAGCGGCTCAAGCCTGGCTTTTCCCGCCTGCTTCGGCGCTGCCGTTTTCGGGGCTGCAGCTTTCGGCGCTGCGGCCTTCGGAGCACCCTCAGCGGGCGCAGGCGCCTTTGGCGCAACAGCCGTCGGATCTGCCGGCGTTGGTGCCGGTTTGACTGCAGGCGGCTTAGGTGTTCCCGTCTGTTTTACAGGATCGGCCATCAGAAAACCCTCCTCTTGATTTGCATAATAATCTTATTGCCTTTCAGTGCATCCGGCCGGAGCGCGATTGTGGCACTCCGGCCGGATGTTCATGCACTTCAGGCTATCAGTTTCATCAGATAGTCGACAACCTGAGTCAACAGGGCCTGTCCACTGACGGCAGCATCGCTCACAGTCGGGGGCAGAGGCGAATCAGTCTGGTAGAATCCGTTGGCAAGAAAGAGGAATACCAGCATGAATGTTCCTCCAAAGTACAGGAATGTACCTGCAAGCTTTGAGTCGGATATGGTCAGAACCGGGAAGCGGAACTGGACATCCCTGCCGAGGAATTTCTTGCCAAGCCAGCGGATGGTACGGGTCTGGATATCTGCACCTTCAAGACGGGAACCACGATCCTCGAACCATACCGCAAAGCTGATGAACCATACAAGGTGTCCTATCATCAGGATAGTGGAGAGGTGCGAGCTGGAGAAAATCGTCACGGTCTCTGTCCAGAAGTAATAGAAGATACCTGAAGTATAGTGGTGCGCCAGACCTGCCACTGAATCCCATGCTTTGGCATCCGCAGCCGGTACGCCGTACATCATCGATGCAATCCAGGCGCCGTCAATGTACCAGCAGACTGCTGAAAGACCTTTCACTCCCCAGAGCATTGCAAACCAGAGCTGATCCTGAATGGACACGCCGCAGGTTCCGCCGTACACAGGGCCGAGACACGGGAAGGAATAGGAGTTCTTCTTGAGCCCGAGGTCGTCCCAGAGAGGCGAAGTGTGGGCAAAGAATGCTATACGGACAAGCGCGATAAGCGAAAAGAGCGAACCCGCAACGATGACATGCACCATAACCCAGTCATTGATGCTCGGATCGGCAAACATCCACTGGAACATCGGCAACGGCTTCAGCCAGTAGAACGACATCATGATGTTGGTGCCGAAAATGTTCAGCTCGCAGATCGTGTTCCATACGATGACCGCATAGACGGAAAGCATGGTGGCAAAGCAGAGCGCCATGACGGTTCCGAGAATCTTGACCTGAACCTCCTGATCGCGGCCCTTGGTGATCCAGATGGACTTGATCTGGTTGTAGAGACCGTTGAGCTGAATTTTAAGGAGATACTGTCCACCATGGTAGACGCCGGCAAAAACATAGAGCACACCGCAGATGATGTGGTTGAAGGATATCAGATTGATGACAACCCTCGACATCCCGAACGACTGCCCGTTCTTCGGAAGAATTGCGAAAGGAGCGAATTCTGCGAATTCCTTGCTTCCAGAAACAATTCTGCCTCCCTCCTGGACGAAGTCATAGCTGACCCGGTTGAAGGGTTCACCGTAAAGGTAAAAAACAAGGTTGTCAAGCTCCTGGTAGTACGGAGCAAAGGACGGCTGCTGGAAAGCCACAAAAGCTATGACGCCAATGGCAATATTGATGTAGCCGATGGCTGTCAGGTGGACGGAGAAAGCCGCTTTCATGTCGTCATTGAGGTGGATGGCCGCATTCGGAGGGTTGTTCCACCAGTAGAGTCCAAGAGCAAAGAAAACCGCAAACCACACAAAAGACATGAAGGTCTCTGAATTGATGGTCTGGAAATCAGGAACAGGAGCATAACCAAGGACAAGCCACATCAACAGGCCCCAGCCGAGGAAGAGCAGCGACATGTAGACCGCGTGTGGTCCAAGTGCGTCCTTGTAGGTTTTTGCGCTTGTGCCATTGAAAACTGCATCACCGAACTTGCCGAGGAAGCGGAAATCGCGGAAGTTCCCCGCACGGCCGGTAAACGGATTGGTCAGATTGTGGGTCCAGTGACGCCATCCGCCAAACAGAAGAATGGAGCCGGAAAGAAAATGGAATGCCGCCCAGCCAAGAAGATTGGTGGCCGCCTGCTGAAGGTCAGCGGTGTTGGTGCTGTAGGTATCAATACCGAGCGACACCATACGGGGCTTGATAGTCAGATAGAACCAGTTGTCATGGAAGCCGGGACCACCACCAAGAAAGGCGGGAAAGACCTGTATGCCGGAGATATAATAAATGGCCATAAGGAAGCCCAGAACGCCGAGAAGGGCCAGATGACCACCGACGACCTGTTCGTCGTCAATCTTGTCGGTATCAAAAATCTGATACCACTTGGTCGTTCTGGTTTCAGTGCGCTGGAAAAGAAAGCGCCTCATTTTGGCAGCATCCTGCTCCTTGATGACGGAGGGAGCTCCGGAAGTCCCGTCACCTTTAGGAGATGGAGCGTTCCCCTTAGGAGGCGGAACCTTCGCTTTTGGCACGGCTCCGGCCGGATTCACTTGTTCAGCCATTGTATTTCTCTCCTTTTTTTGAACATATTTCAGGTTGAAGAAACCAAAAAATAAACCCGTTACCGTCCCGACTGCCCTTCACCTCCGGACTACGCGATAACAATGAAGCAAGTCAGTGATACCTCACTGCCAGCCCACGGCAATCCCGCGAACTGTACTTCCAGTGCTGTGGCTGCAGAACACCTGATTCGCACTGCCGGGCAGTGCTATTACAACAAACAGGCATGTCTGGCGCATTAGGAAATAAAATAAGAAAAAAAGTTTAATAATAAATATTTTTGCCCCGCCATTGCCGGGCTATTGTTTTATTATAAAGCACGAAAGCTTCTGTTTCAGATGTGGCAGGAAAATGCAGGGCATCAGGAAGAGGCCCGATGTGAACTAACATGAGGAGAAACATTTCATGACAGCGGAGATTCCATTCAGCAAGCTTTCAGGAGCAGGCAACGACTTTGTGGTCATTGACAACCGCAACCTCACCATCTCTCTCAGCCAGCAGGAAATTGCCGGAATGTGCCGGAGAAGGACCGGTATCGGGGCGGATGGGCTGATTCTCATTGAGCCATCGGCCTCGGCAGACTTCATGATGAAGTATCACAATGCCGATGGGCATCCGGGCAGCATGTGCGGCAATGGCGGCCGGGCGGCCGTATGGTTTGCCCACAGCATCGGCATTCCTTTTGAACAGGAGGGAGGATGCCGGTTTGAGGCGGGAGGCAATCCCTACCGGGCCTGGATTACCGCGTCAGAAACTGTCCGTCTTCAGATGCTTGAGCCCAAAGGGTTCCGTGACAACATAGAAACGGGCGGTGGAGCCTGCCATTTTGTTGATACCGGCTCACCGCACGCCATTTTTTACACAACCGGACTTGACGGTGTTGATGTAGTGGGACGGGGGGGCGAGGTGCGCCACAGGACAGATCTCTTCCCGGGAGGTACCAATGTCAACTTCATTGAGGTCACCGCTCCCGACAGCATCAGCCTCCGGACTTTTGAGCGGGGAGTCGAGGATGAAACCCTGGCCTGCGGGACGGGCGCAGTTGCATCCGCCCTCATGAGCCACCGCCTCGGGATGACTCCCTCCACCACAATACAGGTACGGGTACAGAGCGGCGACACGCTTGAGGTGCGTTTCAGCAGTGACATGAAAGAGATCTTTCTCACAGGACCTGCGCGGATCGTTTACCGCGGAACGACAACTTCCAGCTGAGGAGCGCACAAACGGAAGAAGGCGAATGAACTGGTTTGTGAACTTTTTACACTCGATTTTTATTTATCTTCTCTGCAGCGACCCAAGGCGGTCCGCTCACTATCTCAATACAACGCTCTAAACGGAGAACATGATTATGGAAAAATGGGTCTGTGTACCATGCGGTTATGTGTATGATCCCGAAGTCGGCGATCCCGACAGCGGCGTTGCACCCGGAACTGCCTTTGAAGATATTCCCGATGACTGGGTATGCCCGGTGTGCGGCGTTGACAAAACTCTCTTCGAGCCCTACAGCGGCGAATAGCGATACCGGCTGAACAGGCACTGCCAGTAAAAGCGAAACGCAATACTCAGTACGGCGTTTCGCTTTTTTCGTACTGAAGCAGGGAAGAAAACAAAACTCATGGGGCCTTGCGCTCAGGCCAGAGCGCCTGATCAATCAGGAACTCAGGAACTCCGCGCTTCAGGGTATCGACACTCACCGCATCAGGCTCCCGGCCCGTCATCTCCCGATACCCAGGCAGCACAATTCCGCGGCGGACCATGACCCTGTATATGATGGCTGATCGGTTTCGGACATAGCGGGTGCCGCCGGTAGGCGACCAGCGGATCGGATTGGGAAGAACGGCGGCAAGACGGGAGGCCTGAACCGCAGTAAGGCCGGCAGCGCTAGTGCCATAGTAATGACGGGCGGCTGCTTCAATACCGAAAATACCGTCCCCCCACTCTGCAACATTGAGATAGATCTCAAGAATCCGCTTCTTGCTCAGCGCTTGCTCGATGCGCCAGGTAAGGATGGCCTCCTTTAGTTTGCGGATCGGGTTTTTCGAGGGGGAAAGCCACAGGTTTTTTGCGAGCTGCTGGCTGATGGTGCTTCCCCCCATCGTGATTTTTCGCTCTTTCAGGTTTTTTTCAAAAGCTCTCTCCATCGCCTCGTAGTCAAATCCATCATGCTGCCAGAACTTGTCGTCTTCGGCAATCAGCACTGCCTTGAGGAGGTTGCCGGAAATTTTTTGGAGCGGCACCCACTCATAACTCACTCGACGGTCAGCCCATCCGGCATTTTTCCATGCTTTCTGGCGGTACTCCATGAAGGCGGTCTTTTCAGGATTGGTACCTTCAAGTGAGGAAACATCAGGAAGGATGAAGTATCGCAGAATGTCGAGAAGAAAGAAAAGAACAACAAGAACGGCACTATTTCGGATGAACTTCATTGGTCAATGGTTTTTTTGGACTACATTTTTTATGAAGGGGCTGAATGGAAATGTATGACATAATTCACCAAAACGGAGGAGTCTTCAGTCATGAAACACACACTTCTGCTCGCCATGGCGGGCCTGCTGTCGGCCTCACTTCTGCAGAACGCCGATGCTGCCGAACCCGATGGACGGGCCGTATTCACAAGAAACTGCAGCGTCTGCCACACCATCAATCCCCCTCCTAAAACCGCTCCTCCCATCGGGCCGATAGCGGGAAGGTACCGCCAGAAATTCAGTTCAAAAACCTCGGGAGTTGCATCTATGGTGAATTTTCTCAAAGCACCGTCCAGAGAAAAATCCGTTGTTGACCCAGACGCCATAGAGCGCTTCGGCCTCATGCCGCCAATGTCCGGCCTGAGTGATACAGAGCTGAATGCTGTTGCGGGATGGATATGGGATCAACCCTGGGGAGGGAGAGGTCAGGGCGGAGGCAAAGGGAAAAAGCAGCAGGGAAACGCTGATTGCCAGTAGCCAGTGCTGCGCCAGGCATAAGTTGAATGCAAAAAGCCCGGAGAACATTCCGGGCTCTTGCTGGCTGGTACCCTTGGGCAGACTCGAACTGCCGACCCACAGTTTAGGAAACTGTTGCTCTATCCACTGAGCTACAAGGGTGTAACCTTCAGGCGTGAATTTAGCACCTTTGCCATAAAGAAACAAGAACGCCCCGGAGCTACTTGCGGCCAAACATGTGGTCAAGCTGGCCAAGAGTCATTTTGATGATGACCGGACGGCCATGCGGACAGCAGTAGGGATCACGGGTTGCAAAAAGACTGTCTATCAGAGAACGCATTTCCTGGAGCGACAGCTTCTGCCCGGTCATGATGGCATTGCGGCAGGAATATGACTTTGCAAGATTGTCGCGCTTTTCCAGCTTGAGCTTTGATGCGTTTTCACTGTATTCGGCAATCATATCCTGCAGTATGCTCACTTCGCTCCCGGGCCGGACATCCTGGGGAACCCCCTCAATCATGACCGTGCGGCTGCCAAACAGGCTGAGGTTGAAACCGAGCCGGTAGAGATCGTCCCTGATCTCCTCGAAAATCTCCCAGTCCCACGGCCGCAACTCCACCTTCTGGGGAAAAAGCAGCTGCTGGGAATTCGGAACACTTGTTTCCATGACATCGACAGCCCGCTCATAGAGCACCCGCTCGTGGGCAACATGCTGGTCGATAATCATCAGTCCGGTCTTGATCTGGCAGATCAGGTATTTGTTGTGGAGCTGCCAGATTTTCACCTCGGCAACTGCATCCCCAAGTGGGACCTCATCTTCATTACCGCCTGAGCCTGCAAGTGAAGCGGTTCCCACAAAACCGGCCGGAGGCTCGGGCGGCGAAAAAAGCTGCTCCTGAAACCCTTCAGGAAGATTGTCTTGAGGACGCGAAGTACTGAAAGCCCCTTCACGATAATTGCGATACAGCTCACCCTTGGTCACCGCCGGCTCCGCCACATCCTGAAATGCAATGGGGCTGGGGGAAGGGTACCGGGTCGACAGAGGCGGCAATTCACCCGATGCAAGGTCCGGAGAAAAGTCGTAGGAGCGTACCGCTCGTTTGATGACGGGATAGAACATGTTGCGGACACTTCGTTCATCCTCAAAGCGCACCTCAAGCTTTGCCGGATGTACATTCACATCAATACGGGAGGGGTCCATCTCAAAAAACAGCAGAGCAAACGGGGCCTGCCGTTCAACAAGCAGTTCACCGTAGGCCTGCTGCAATGCCTGCGAAAGCATCCTGTTCTGCACCAATCGGCGGTTGATAAAGAAATACTGGTCGAGACGACGGCGTTTCTGCAGTGCCGGCCGGCCGATGAATCCCCGAATGGAGATGTAGTCATTCTCTTCGGTAACCGGAACAAGGCTCTCGGCAAAGCCGCTTCCATAAAAGAAATCCAACCTCTCATTGAGGTCAGGAGTCCTGAAATTGAAGAGTTCTTCGCCATCATTGACCATCTGCCATGAAATCTCGGGGCAGGCAAGAACAAACGAGCGGACCAGTTCATAGATATGACCGTACTCGGTGGCGTTCGATTTCAGAAACTTGCGCCGTGCGGGCACATTGTAAAATAAGTTACGGACGCTGATAGAGGTTCCCCGCTCCCCCTGTACCTGGGCTTCCTCAACAAGCACGCCCCCCTCATACCGGAAACTGAGGGCGAGAGGGCTCCCCTCGACAGCAGTTCTGAGTTCAAAATGCGATACCGAGGAAATGCTGGCAAGCGCCTCTCCCCTGAAACCGAGGGAGGAGAGATCTTCAAGGTCTTCAACGCCCCGGATTTTGCTTGTCGCAAACCGCTCCACACTCAGCAATGCGTCGTCACGCTCCATACCGCAGCCATTGTCAACAATCCGGACAAGCTCTTTGCCCGCATCGCTGATGATGACGCTTATTCTATCGGCACCGGCGTCAATAGCGTTCTCCAACAGCTCCTTGACAATAGAAACCGGCCTCTGTACCACCTCACCGGCGGAAATCTTGTTGGCTACACTCTCGGGCAACCGGGCAATACCTGCCATTCTCCTTTCTCCTGAATGAATCAAATGTACTCCAACTTATCAATAACCTGCTCTTTTCCCCCGAAGAAATCCACCATATTTTCTCATTCCGACGAAGAGCCGGATCGCCGGAGCGCTTCCCAGAGCATCCGGAGCGCTGCCTGACTGAAACGGAGCTTGTTCTGATGCCTGTCGCCATGCATGTAGAGAACGGATGACTCAACATGCGGCCCTTGACTGCCGGCAGTCCGGCGGGCAAGCCCGAGAGCAAGCATACCAACAGGCTTATCGGGGGTTGCGCCTCCGGGACCAGCAATGCCAGTAGTAGCAATGGCAATGGTGGCCCCGCTCCGTCTCAGGCAGCCCAACGCCATGGCCCTGGCAACCTCCTGGCTGACCGCGCCAAACGCATCAAGCAGGCCCGGGCTGACGCCAAGCTGCACCTCCTTGGCTATGTTGCTGTACACGACAAAACCTCCAGTAAAGACCCCGGAGGAACCTGCCACATCGGTTATCCGGCTGGCCACCAGCCCGCCGGTGCACGACTCGGCAATGGCAAGGGTTTCCTGCTGCCCGCGGAGCATATCAAGAATGGTCTCTTCAAGACTCCGGTTACCGACGGCATAGACAAACTCTGCTGCAAGCCGGCTTATGGCTCCTGCAACGGCAGCGTTGTCCTCTTCAGCCCTCTCTCTGGCCTCCGCAATGGTGCTGACCATCACATCCACTCCTGCGCCATGGGGAAGGTAGGCAACGGTGGTTCCTTCAGGGAGGGCATCCTCCACAGACACTATCATTTCCGCAAGCGTTGCTTCACCCACACCTATCGTCTTGACGGGGGTATGAATGATAGTAGTGCCGGAGCGCTCCCTTACCCATGGCAGTACAGTACCCTCCATCATCGCCTGCATCTCCACAGGAACACCGGGCATAAGCACCAGATGGCGCTCACTGAAGCGGGGGCCACAGTTGAGGATCATGCCTGCCGCAGTCCCCTTTGTATTCGGTATAGCAAGAGACCCCTCAACCACCATCGCCTGACTGCGCATCAGCTCCGTCATCTCCCGCCCACGGGCGAAGACTCTCGACTCAACTTCGCGAAGGGATCCCGGGTCCAGAGTGAGCCCCCGGTTGAGCAGCTTCAAAACGGCATTGCGGGTCCGGTCGTCTCGCGTCGGACCCAGCCCACCGGTCACAAGCACCAGCTCACTGCGACCGAGTGCCTCGGAAAACACCTCCTGCATCTCCTCCTCACGGTCGGAACAGGCCGTAATTCTTCGGACGGGAACGCCCTCAAGCGAAAGCATCGCGGCAATTGACGCCGCATTGGTGTTAACCCGCTGCCCCTTGAGCAGCTCGTCGCCTATCGAAACAATTTCCGCATGCATCATGTGGGCCCGCATCCCGCTAAACAAGATAGCCGGCAAGGCGAAGGATGTCGGCAAACACGCCACCCGCAGTCACCTCTCCCCCGGCACCGGGTCCTTTCACGACAAGCGGAGTCTCGAGATACCGATCGGTAGTAAAGACTACCATATTTTCGGAGCCATTGAGGCCGGCAATCGGGCTTGTGAGAGGAACCTGCCTGACGCCGATAGTGGCTTTTCCGTCCCGGATTTCCCCGGTATAGGAAATGGTCATACCCTCCAGGGAGGCCTTTTCCATTGCCTCAGCATATCCTCCATCAACCTCCCCGAGACGCTGAAGGAACTCGTCGGTCGACATCTCTCCCCGAAGCCCCTCCGGAACAAGGCTTTCGCAAACCACATCACTGTATTCAAGCTCAAAGCCGAGCTCCCGGCCAAGAATCAGAAACTTGCGGGCAAAATCCGCTCCGGAAAGATCATCGCGCGGATCGGGCTCAGTGTAACCCGCCTCTTTCGCCTTCCGTACAATGTCACTAAAGCGTCCGCCTCTGCGCAATTCATTGAAAATGAAGCTCAAGGTTCCCGACAGGACCCCCTCGATGCTTCGTATCCGGTCTCCACTGTTTTTCAGGTCATTCAGGGTATTGATAATCGGCAGCCCTGCGCCCACATTGGTCTCATAAAGGAAGCGCGCCGTGCTTTCCCGCTCAGCCTCCCTGATGGAGGAGTAAAGCGGCCACGAGCCGGCCATGCCGAGCTTGTTGGCCGTGGCAACTGAGATGCTTGAATTGAGCAGCTCGGGATAGAGGGCAGCAACATCAGCCGAAGCGGTACAGTCAACAAAAATTGTGTTGTGAAGGTTCTTCTCCCTTATAAAGTCAAGGTACCCCCCGATACCCTCAAAGCCTTCCCGGGGACGCATCGCATCCTGCCAATGCTCAAGATCTATTCCCTCTTCGGCGTATGCGATACTTCGGGTATTGGCCATGCCGGCCACAACCACATCCAGATTCTGCGCATCACGGAGCGTCATCCGGTGGGCACCTATCTGGCCGATCAGGCTCTTGGCAATGGTACCGGTCCCGGCAAGAAAGAGATGAACCTTTCGGCGGGAAAGAAAGAACGACTCATGAATGCAGTTGAGTGCCTTGTCTTCATTGTGGCTTTCAACAACCGTGGAGATGTTCATCTCGTTGGCTCCCTGGGCAACGGCGATGACATTGATGCCGTTTTTACCGAGTGTCTCGAACAGTTTTGCTGAAACACCGGGGTGCCCCGACATATTGTTGCCAACAACGGCAATCATACAGAGATTTCTGCGGACCGAAATGGAATCTATCTGGCGTGCGGTGATTTCCGAACGAAACTCCTCTTGAAGAACCGACCGTGCACCTGCAGCCTGCGACGGGCTGATGGCAAGGCTGATGGACTGCTCACTGGAAGCCTGCGAAATGAAAATAATGTTGATCCGGTGGCGTGCAAGACAGGTAAAGAGGCGCGAAGCTATGCCGGGCACGCCAACCATGCCGCTGCCCGACAGGTTCAGCAGTGCCACCTTGTTGATTGAGGTCAGCCCCGTTACCTGCCGACGGCGCGCCTGATCGTCCTTCACCTCCCCCTCAACCCGTGTGCCGGGTGCGGCGGGATTGAAGGCGTTTTTGATGACAAGAGGTATGCCCGCCTTCATGGCAGGCTGGACTGCAAGCGGATGAAGAATTCTGGCGCCGGCATGGGAGAGCTCCATTGCCTCCGTATAGCTGATATAGGGGAGAGGGCATGCATCAGGAACCCTCTTGGGATCAGCACTGAAAAATCCGTCAACATCAGTCCAGATCCAGACCTCGTCAGCACCCAGCGATGCNGCAAGAAGAGTTGCCGTATAGTCGGAGCCGCCACGGCCAAGAGTGGTGAGCAGGCCATCCGGGGAAGCGGCAATAAAGCCGGTCACAACAGNAAGGGGACCGCCATGCGGAAGGCGGGCATTGATTTTCTCCTTTGTCATGGCCGTATCAACTCTGGCATCAAGAGATGCTCCGTCGGTCACAATCAGTTCACGGCCGTCAACCCTCTGGGCGGCAATGCCGCAGAAATTGAGCCAGGAGGAGACAATCAGCGCAGAGAAGCGCTCTCCGAAGCTCTGCACCATTGCCGAACTCCTGTCGGAAAGTTCACGGAGCAGAAAAATCCCATGAAGAATGTCGTGAAGCTCGTCAAGCTCACGCCTCATGGCCTCCGAAAGTTCTCGGGATGGTGCCGCCGAAAACAACTCATCAACAATACCGAGATGAAACCCTTCAAGCTCACCAGAGAGCGTCCTGTAACCGGCATCACCCTTCGATGCCCTGCGGGCGGTATCAAGCAGACGGTCTGTCACCCCTTTCAGGGCCGACACAACAACCACCAGCCCGTCATTCTGCAGTGCATTGGCAATACTCTGTGAGACCTTCCTGATCCGGTCGGCCGAACAGAGCGAGGCCCCCCCGAACTTATATATTTTCATGCTCCCTTGAATACCTTGGTTTACCTTTGTCTGAAAGGGCCACGCCCCTTGAAAAAACAGAAAAAAGAAGTTCAGCCATTTCGGCCTAAAAAGCAAATCTCTTGAGCCCTACCGCTCCCTCAGTGGCAGGAAGTTGAACGGATAAAAAAAGCGCCCGGAAACGGGCGCTTTTTTATCAGGAACTCAGACGGTATACCCGGTCAGTTCTGCAATGCATCCGCGCCACCCACGATTTCACTCAGTTCTTTGGTGATGGCAGCCTGCCGTGCACGGTTGTAGCTGATGTTGAGCGTGCGGAGAAGCTCCTTTGCGTTTTCGGTAGCCGAATCCATGGCGGTCATCCTCGCTGCCTGCTCGGCTGCATTGGACTCCAGCATCATTCTCCACACCTGGGTATTGAGATGCTTCGGCACCAGCTCGCTGATGATGGCAGAGGGAGAAGGCTCATAGATATAATCGCCTCCCGTATCACCCTCATTCTCTTCAGAGCTTATGGGAAGGAGTGTCTCGGCTTTCAGCACCGGCGCAAGCACTGACTTGAACTCGTTGTAGACCACAACAACTTTGTCGACCTCACCCTTGAGGTACATGGAGGAAGCCGTCTCGGCAATCTCCTGAGCAGTCGAGAAATCAAGGTTCTGGAAAACTGAAGGATAGCCTTTCAGTATAGTGTATCCCCGTTTGCGGAAAAAGTCAAAACCACGGGTTCCAGCACAGATCATGCTGAGCCGACCGGCCGCATTCAGTTCACCGTACTCGTTATTGACCACTCTCTGGGCAACCTTGATGATATTGGTATTGAAGCCACCGCAGAGCCCCCTGTCGGAGGTAATCAGAATAACCAGCACGCCACGGACTTCAGAGCGACCGGAAAGCAGCGGATTTTCCGATGTATCAACCTTGGCCGAAAGCGACCCCAGCATTTCGCTGAGCTTGGCGGCATAGGGGCGGGCCATGACAGCCCTCTCCTGTGCCCGCCTCAGCTTGGCAGCGGCAACCATTTTCATTGCCTTGGTCACCTGCTGCGTTGAAGTCACACCCTTGATTCGAACTCGTATATCCTTTAATGTAGGCATGTAGTACGGGTCGTTAATGAATTATCGTAAACACCTCTCCACCCGAATTTCTCAGGCCTTTGCCTTCTCATTGAAGGTGATGATGAATTTAGCCGCAGCCTCTTTCAGTCCGTTTGCCATATCCGGCTCAAGCGAACCCTTCTCCTCAATGGATTTCAGGATTTCGGGATGTTTGAGCTCAAGCATGGCAAGGAAATCCTCTTCAAACTTCCTGATATGGTCAACGGCAACAGCGTCAAGAAGACCCTGGGTGCCGAGGAAGATGATTGCGACCTGTTTTTCAACAGGCATCGGGATATACTGACCCTGTTTGAGGATTTCAACCAGACGGGCGCCACGATCAAGCTGCGCCTTGGTGGTTTTGTCGAGATCGGAACCGAATTTGGAGAACGCTTCAAGCTCGCGGAACTGGGCAAGGTCAAGGCGCAGGGTACCGGCAACTTTTTTCATTGCCTTGATCTGAGCCGCACCGCCAACACGCGACACCGAGATGCCGACATTGATTGCAGGACGCTGACCACTGTTGAAAAGGTTCGACTCAAGGAAGATCTGCCCATCGGTGATGGAAATCACATTGGTCGGGATGTATGCCGACACATCACCCGCCTGGGTCTCAATGACCGGGAGTGCTGTCAGACTTCCGCCACCCTTCACCATCGGCTTGAGAGCCTCCGGAAGATCGTTCATTTTTTTGGCGACCTCAATATCGTCAGTAATCTTCGCCGCTCTTTCAAGGAGACGGGAGTGAAGGAAGAACACATCGCCAGGGTAGGCCTCGCGTCCCGGGGGACGACGGAGCAGAAGGGAAAGCTGACGGTAGGCAACCGCCTGCTTGGACAGATCATCATAAATGACCAGTGCATGACGGCCGGTATCACGGAAATATTCCCCAAGTGCCGCGCCGGCAAACGGAGCAATGAACTGCAGCGGCGCAGGATCTGACGCGGTTGCAGAAATGACAGTGGTATACTCCATTGCGCCGTGCTTCTCAAGGGTATTGACCACCTGGGCGACGGTTGAACCTTTCAGGCCGATGGCTACATAGATGCAGTAGACCCCTTTGCCCTTCTGGTTGATGATGGTATCAAGCGCAACGGCTGTTTTACCTGTCTGGCGGTCACCAATGATAAGCTCACGCTGGCCACGGCCGATAGGGATCATGGCGTCGATTGCCTTGAGGCCGGTCTGAAGCGGCTCATGCACCGACTTACGGTAGATGACTCCGGGAGCCCTGCGCTCAAGAGGGAGACGAATTGATGTTTCAATGGCGCCCTTGCCATCTATCGGCTCACCGAGAGGATTGATGACTCTGCCGAGCATTGCCTCACCAACAGGAATAGATGCGAGAATGCCTGTCCGGCGGACCGTATCTCCTTCTTTCACGGCGTTGGATGCGCCGAACATGACAGCGCCGACATTGTCTTCTTCAAGGTTGAGAACCATGCCCATGATGTTGTGGGGGAACTCCAGCAGTTCGCCTGCGGCTGCTTTTAACAAACCGTAGACACGGGCAATACCGTCACCAACCTGCAGCACGGTTCCCACATCATAAACTTCCGCTTCGGACTCAAAGCCGGCAAGCTGCTTGCGAAGTATGGATGAAACTTCATCAGGCCTGACTGTTGTAGACATATGTTTTCCGCTTGGTATGTTAAGAAAAGAGAAAGATTCTGCTTACCTTCTTTTGAAATCAGGCGGGTGCTCTTACCTTTCCAAAAATAAAAGCCAAATTTAACGAAAAGCTTTTAGTTATTCAAGCACTCTCTCGTTAATTGAACAGCTAAGTTTTTCCGACAGTCCGCCCAAGGCAAGAAACAACAGGAATTCTGCATCTTTCGAAAACGGTATGAAATCAGTCAGGGGATTCGCTTCAGCAACCGTCGGAAATGTAGCCTGCGGTTTTGACATACTCGGGTTTGCCATTACCGAACCGGGGGATGAGGTAATACTCACCCGCTCCGAACGCAAGCACACCGGGTGCCCTGTCACCATATCCTCCATTTCGGGTGATGGCGGCAAACTACCTCTTGACCCCCGCAAAAACACATCAAGCTTCGTTGTCCTCAAATTCCTCGAGTACATCCGCACCCATAAGGGACAGGACTGCACCGGTCATATTTCCCTTGAACTGAAAAAACACCTGCCCCTCAGCAGCGGCATGGGAAGCAGCGCAGCCAGTGCCGCGGCCGCACTTGCAGCAGCCAATGAACTGCTCGGACGGCCATGCACCAAAATGGAACTGGTACACTTCGCAATTGAAGGAGAACGGGTTGCCTGCGGATCAGCCCATGCCGACAATGCCGCACCGGCAATTCTCGGCAACTTCGTCCTCATCAGAAGCTACACTCCACTGGACCTCATTGTCATTCCCCCGCCTGAAAAGCTCTTCTGCTCATTGGTTCACCCGCATACGGAACTGAGGACCTCGTTCGCCCGCTCTGTCCTGCCGACCGATATCACCCTTAAAGATGCAACCCGCCAGTGGGGCAATGTAGGGGCACTGGTTGCCGGGCTGCTCACTTCTGATTACGCTCTGGTCGGTCGCTCATTGGTCGATGTGGTTGCAGAGCCCAAACGGGCTCCGCTGATTCCCGGATTTGCCGAAGTCAAAGAGGCCGCCCTCAATGCCGGAGCTCTCGGCTGCAGCATTGCCGGTTCAGGTCCCTCTATTTTTGCTTTTTCCGATTCTGCCGAAACTGCTCATGCAGCAGGAGAAGCCATGCAGAAAGCCTTCCTCGCCTCCAAAAAAAGCCTCAAGTCGGACCTGTGGGTGTCACCGATATGCAGAGAGGGAGCCAGGATTCTCTAAGACGCNCCCAANACCTGAACTTTGACAGCTCAATCAATGATCTACTTCAGCACAAGCAAAGCCTCGACACCGGTCTCTATAAAACGGGCAACCCTTGAGGGGCTGGCCCCCGACGGCGGGCTCTATGTCCCCTCTGAAATCCCGACATTTTCATCGGGGGAGCTTTCGCTGCTTGAAAGCGCCGGCTTCAGCGACATTGCGCTGGCCATAGCTAAAAAATTCATCGAAGGGGAGATTCCCCCCGACATCCTGCAGGATCTCGTTGCTTCATGCTACGATTTCCCCACCCCCATCATCTCTCTTGACGGGTCCACCTTTGTTGAGGAACTGTTCCATGGACCGACCCTCGCCTTCAAGGATTACGGAGCCCGATTTCTCGGCCGCCTGACCGGCAGATTCGCCGCCGAGGACCACCGCCTGATTACCGTGCTTGTGGCAACCTCCGGTGACACCGGCAGCGCAGTGGCATCGGGTTTTCATGGTATCGCCAACACCCGCGTCGTCATTCTCTACCCTTCAGGCAAGGTAAGCCGTCTTCAGGAACAGCAGCTCACAACCGCTGGCGGCAATGTTCATGCGCTTGAGGTTCGGGGCGACTTTGACGACTGCCAGAGGCTTGTCAAAGAGGCTTTTGTCGACCCTGAACTCAGGATGCGCCACACACTGACCTCAGCCAACTCCATCAACATTGCACGACTGATTCCACAGTCATTTTACTACGCATGGGCAACACTCGAGCTGAAGCGGCAGTACGGCCTCGAAAAACCTCTCTTCTCCGTACCAAGCGGAAACTATGGCAACCTCACGGCAGGCGTCCTGGCAAGGAGGATGGGATTCCCCATTGGCCACTTCATAGCCGCCTCCAATACTAACGACAGCGTGACACGCTATCTTGAAGAGGGCCGGTACGAGCCGCGCCCAACCAGAAGGACCCTGTCAACGGCCATGGATGTTGGCAACCCGAGCAATTTCGCACGACTCCGCCATTTCTACGGCGACAGCCGTGAAGCAATGGCCGCTGACATTACAGGCATCAGCATCACCGACAAGGAGACCATGGAAACAATCCGAAACTCAAGAGAACGGTTCGATTATCTCATGGACCCTCATACCGCAGTCGGCTTTGCAGCCCTTGAAAAGTACCGGATGAAGAGCGGAAGCAGCTGCCCCGGAGTTGTCCTCTCCACTGCGCACCCGGCAAAATTTCGTGAGGCGATGCAGGACACCCTTCAAGAAGAAGTGGATGTTCCCGAGAGGCTTGCATCCTGTCTCAACCTCAAAAAAGAGTCAACCCTCATCAATCCCGATTTTCGCGATCTGTCGTCCTTCCTCAACGGGCTTGACACATAAATCATGAACATCCGCACCCTCATTTTTTTTCTGATTCTCATTCCAATCATGCTTCTGGGCATGATTCTTGGCCTCATCCTCAACGCAATTGATGGCAATGGCGACCGCTTCCACCGGATTGCCACTCTGTGGGGCAGGTTCAGCGCCTGGGTGTTTGGTATTGAGGTTACTGTAGAAGGCGAAGAGAATTACCGTCCAGAAGGAAACTATCTGGTGGTAAGCAACCATGCCGGCATGGCCGACATACCGCTTCTTCTGGGGTGGATGAAGCTCAACCTGCGGTTCGTAGCAAAAGAAGAACTGGGGAAAATACCGGTATTCGGATGGGCGCTCAAAAGCGGCGGATATGTCATGATCAAGAGGGGACAGAACCGCGAAGCACTCAAAAGCCTTCTGGAGGCAGCGTCAGTGATAAAAAGCGGACGGTCGGTGCACATTTTCCCCGAGGGAACCCGCTCGGAAACGGGAACACTCCTCCCTTTCAAACGCGGGGCGTTCCTTGTGGCACGGAAAGCCGATGCAGAAATTCTGCCTGTCACAATCATCGGCAGCCACCTCATCACTCCGAAAAAAAGCCTTACCATCAACAAGGGAAAAGTACGCATCATTATCGGCAAACCTCTTTGCACCTCCGACTTCCCTGATGTGGAATCGCTCATGGCTGCCACAAGGCGCATCATAGCAGCCAACCTTTAGGGCGCCCTTTACATGGCACGATAGAGGTTGATCATCTCTATAGCCGTCAACGCAGCGTCAAACCCTTTGTTGCCCGCTTTGGTACCCGCGCGCTCAATGGCCTGCTCAATATTTTCCGTGGTCAGCACACCGAATGCGATGGGCACTCCGGTTTCAAGCGAAGCCTGGGCAATGCCCTTTGTGGCCTCAGCGGCAATGACATCAAAATGAGGAGTTGACCCGCGGATAATTGCACCAAGAGTGACAACGGCGTCGTACTTACCGGTAAGGGCCACCTTTTTGGCAACCATCGGCAGCTCGAATGCTCCGGGGCACCGGTAGATGGCAATATTCTCCTCAGAACCGCCATTGCGACGGATGCAGTCAATGGCGCCTTCAACAAGTTTCTGGCCAATAAAGTCGTTGAAACGCGAAACAACAAGGGCAATGCGGGCATCCTGTGCTCCGAAGCCACCCTCAATCTGCTGTATCTGCATTGTAATCCTATAGTTATGGTTATCGGGAGGAGGTACAGTATCCGAGCATCCTCTCCACAAGGTCTATGATGACATGGCCGATGGCAATATGGCACTCCTGCACACGGTCGGCCGAACCGGTATGCGGCACAACAATCTCAAGATCAGCCTTACCTTTCATGGCGCCGCCGTCTCCACCAAGCAGGGCAATGCACTTCAGTCCCCGCTCCTGTGCTGCCATGAAGGCATTCGCGACGCTCTGGCTGTTGCCGCTTGTCGAGATTCCGACAAGAAGGTCGCCCTCCCTGCCGTAGGCTTCAACAAGACGGGCAAAAACAGCGTCGTAACCAAGGTCGTTGGCGCCGGCCGTCAGTGCCATGCTGTCGCTGCTCAGCGCTATGGCTGCAAGAGCCGGTCGCTGGACGCTGCTGCGGTAACGAATGGTCAGTTCGGTCGCAAGATGCTGGGCATCAGCGGCACTGCCCCCGTTGCCGCAGAAGAGCACCCGGCCACCCCCCTCAAAGGTCTCGGCCATGAGCCTCGACATGGCAACAATCACCGCGCTGTTTTCACGGGCAACCCGTTCCTTGAGCCGTGCGCTGTAGAGCATGGTTTCAAGAACCATCTCCTCGTAATGCGGCCTGTCCTCAAGCCGGCATGCGCATCTGCCCTGTTCTTCCATGGCAATTATCAAGTCTTGTTGTTTTACAGCCGTCCTCCACACTGTAAGAGTCGCCCGGATGAATATAGCGAAAAGATTGCGTGCCTGACAAGCGGCAACAGCCTAACCCTCCTCCGGCTTTTGGAGCCGTGTCCCGCAGTAACGGCAGAAACGGGAATCATCGCTGTGCACCGCAGAAGGGCAGTTCGGGCAATACACATCTTTCTCCCGGCTGCGGCGAAGAGCCGACATTTCAGAGGTAACAATGCCTGTCGGCACGGCAATAACACTGTAACCGGTTATCATGAGGAGCGCAGCCAGCACTCTGCCGATAGTGGTCTGGGGAGAGATATCGCCGTAACCCACCGTCGTCACCGTTACGATTGCCCAATAAATCCCCTCGGGAATGCTCCGGAATCCATTCTCCTCACCCTCTATCATGTACATAAGGCCACCAACAATGCTCGCCAGCACAAACACGAAAAAGAGAAAAACGAAAATCTTGCGGGCGGACGCTGCAATTGAATCCCTCACGAAGTTCGCCTCCTTGACATACTGCATCAGCTTCAGCAGCCTGAAAATGCGAAGCACGCGGAAAAAACGGATAACAAGAAGGTACTGGGTTCCGGGAATGAAAAGGCTGAGCCATGTCGGAAAAATAGAGAGCACATCAATAATGCCGAAAAAACTGCGCATGTAGCGGGCGGCACTTTTGGCGGTATAGATGCGCAGAAGGTACTCAATACTGAAAAGGAAGGTAAAAAACCACTCAAGCCTGAGAAACAGCGGGCCATAAAGGGTATGGAGCGGGCCGACGCTGTCAAGCATGACAATGAGCACGCTGCAGGATATGGCGACAATCAGCGCCAGGTCAAAACCTTTTGCGGGCAGGGTATCATAGTCGAAAATGATATGCCGCAGCCGCCCTCTCAAAGTCGATTGTTCTCTCATAGCTTTACAATAAAAACTCCGCCCCCGTGAGTGACGGCAGCGGAGTTTTATAATGAATCAGCAATCAAGGGCGCCTCAATGGTACTTGGCGCTCTCTTCTTTGACAAACTCAACCAGCAGTTTCAGATTTGCAGGGTCAACATCGGGCAGAATGCCGTGACCGAGGTTGAAGACATGACCTGAATTGGCGGTATGCTGTCCGAACTGCTTGAGAATCTTGCCGGCCTCAGCCTTGATTTTCTCAGGTGTGCCGTAGAGAACCGTAGGATCCATGTTGCCCTGAAGGCAGACGCGGTCACCCAGAATTGTGCGGGCTTTGGCAATGTCAATGCCCCAGCCAAGTCCTACGGCATCGCAACCGGTTGCAGCAATGTCTTCAAGAATGGTGTTGCAGTCTTTGGAGAAAACAATAACCGGAATGTCGGGGTATTTGGTTTTCAGCGCCTGCACATTCTCCTTGATGTATGGTAGGGCGAACTCACGGTAATCGTCCTCGGAAAGAGCGCTTGCCCATGAGTCGAAAATCTGGATTGCATCGGCTCCGGCCTCGACCTGTGCACAGACATAGTCGGAAATGACACTTGAAATCTTGCTCAGAAGCATGTGAGCCATTTTCGGGTCACGGAACATCATCTTCTTGGCAAAGGCGTAGTTCTTTGAACCACCACCTTCTACCGCATAGGTAAAGAGGGTCCATGCAGCACCGGAGAACCCGATGAGGGGGACGCGGTTGTCAAGCTCTTTCTTGGTCAGACGAATGGCATCAAGCACATAGCCGAGTTTATCGTGAACATCGGGCACCGAGAGGCGGTCGATATCAACCTGCGAGCGGATCGGGGGACTGAGCTTTATACCTTTGGTTTCAATGATCTCTACATCCATCCCCATGGCCTCATTGACCACAAGAATATCGGAAAAGATGATTGCCGCGTCCACGCCCATCAGCTCAACAGGCTGAATGGTTACCTCAGCAGCAAGCTCCGGAGTTTTGCAGAGTGTCAGGAAGTCGGTTTTTTCGCGGATGGCGCGATACTCGGGAAGATAGCGTCCAGCCTGACGCATGACCCAGATGGGAGTCCTGGAACATGGCTGTCTTTTTAATGCCCGGAGAAAGAGATCATTTTTGAGCATGGAGTGCAAAAGTTTGAGTGTTGAACAAAACTGGATTGTCCCTTGATCAATACGAACCAGCCAAGGTACGATTTTTCAACCATTGTTAAAAGCTGTCAACCAGCCTTCAGCTGACAATATGACGCTTGACGCCGAGCTCCTTGGCAGTATAACCAAGTGCGAGACCAACCATTTCCGAAAGATGCAGCACCGGAATGGAGCTGTGAATATCAGCCTGCTTGAGTGCTTTTGCCTGATAGCCATCAAGAACGGTATGGCAGAGCGGACATGGTGTAACAATAAAGTCGGCCTTCTCATCAATCGCCTCACCCAGAGCCTCCGCAGCAACGCTGAGCGACTCTTCTTCAGCCACAAGCAGGGTATGGAACCCGCAGCAGCGGTTCTTGTGGGTATAGGGTATGGTGCTTCCACCAAGAACCTCAATAAGCTGGTCGAGCGAAGTAGGGTCGAGCGGATTGTCCTTGCCCAGAACAGTCGAAGGGCGGAGAATATGGCATCCGTAAAATGGTGCAATGCGGTACTGGCTGAGCGGCACCTTCACTTTTGCCTTGATGGCATCAAGCCCCACATCGTCGATAAGAACCCAGAGCAGGTGACGAACCTCGGAAGTCCCCCGGTACTCCAACCCCTCGGCTTTGAGAATCTCGTTGACCTCAGCGCGCAGTTCCGGCGAAGCATCAAGCTTCTTTTTGGCTGTGCGGATGGTCATCAGGCAGGTGTTGCACGATACGACGAGGTCGAGCCCCATTTTTTCGGCATGCGCAATGTTCCGGGCATTGACCAGCGCAAAATGTTTCGGGCTCACATAGTCCAGATTGCTGCCACCGCAGCAGGTGCTTTCGTGGAGATGCACCAACTCAATCCCGAGATCCTTCTGCCAGAGCGCTATCGAACGGTCAAGCTCTTTTGTCATCGACTCGTTGATGCAGCTCAGGTAATATGCATATCTCTTCATCCGGTACTCCCCCAATTATTTGTTGTGAGTCTTGTGATCCTGTTTGACATGCTCCGACATCTCCTTGAACTCCGCACGGAACTGCTTGATCCCCTTAGAGGACTTTACAAGCAGCGGCGGCGGCGGGGTACGGCGCTTGAGAATCATCTTTACCGCCATCGGCAGAAGATTCTTGACGGTCCATGCAACACCGTTGGTACGGAACGGCAGGGTTGCCTCAACAAGCTTACCTTTCTTGCTGATATCCGACATGAAGGCCTCGGCATGCTTTGAACCGGCGGTATCTTTCATGCCACGGCTCTCTATGGCGTCTTCACGGATACCGTGAATGGCATCCATGATGGGAATGCTTTTCACACAGGTTTCCTGGCAGCGGTAGCAGTGGGTGCAATCCCACACACCGTGATCCTGAACAAGCTCGGCAAGCCGTATATCGTGAATGCCATCACGGCTGTCGGCGTTCATACGGTATGATTTCAGAAGAACCGCCGGGGAAACATAGTCCTTGTTGGCCCGCAGGATACTGCACTCGGAAACGCACGAAGCGCAAAGGATACAGTCGGTCGCCTTGTCGTAGCGGAGGAACTCCTCCTCGGAAACAAGAAACTCTTTTTTACCCATCTCGGCTTCCGGCATGGTGGAATCAACCCAGTTGGAGTAGTGCTTCATTTTGGCCACAAGAGGATCCATATCAACAATGAGATCCTTGATGAGAGGCATGTTGCGGAGCGGCTCAATTTTGATGATCCCCTCTTCGCGGCATTTCGACAGCTCATCCCACACCTGCGTCGTACAGGCAAGCTTGGATATGCCGTTGATGCGCATGCCGCATGATCCGCAGATGCCTGCCTGACAGAAGACCCGGTAGCTGATGGAGGCATCGATGTTCTCCTTGATATAGTTCAGCGCACGAAGCACCGTGATACCGCGCTCGACAGGAATGGTATAGTCATCGTAATAGGGCTTGCTGTCTACCTGGGGGTTGAGCCGGAACACCCGCAGGGTCACATCCCTCTTTCCTTCATTATGCTGGTCTGCTGCTACAGTCATGAGCTATAATTAATTAATAAGTTCTTTCCTGGAGTTCATAACGACCCATCGTCACCGGTTTTTCGCCAAGCGCAAGCGTTCCTCCCTCAAGAGCCGCAAGGGTATGCTTGTGCCACTTCTCGTCATCACGGTTCGGGAAATCGGTGCGGGTATGTGAGCCGCGGCTCTCTTCACGGGCATATGCCCCGGCTGCAACGGTTTCAGAGAGGTCAAGCATGTTGCGGAGTTCAAGCACCTGCAGAAGGTTGGTGTTGAAAACATCACTGGTATCAAACACCCTGACCTTTTTGAATCTTTCCCTGAGCTCCTCAATATCCGACATACCTTTCTGCAGGAGTGATGCCTCGCGGTAGATGCCGACATTGTTGGCAAGCGTCTGGCCCAACTCCTCGCGAAGTGCACCGTAGCGTTCAAAATGTCCGGCAGGCTTCATATAATTCCGAATCTCTTCGGCAGACTCCCGAACCTCCTCCTCCGAGATGTTTCCCGGCTCGAAATTGCGCGCCTCTTCTGCTGCGGCGTGTCCGGCAATACGGCCAAACACCAGAATATCAAGCAGCGAGTTACCGCCAAGGCGGTTGGCGCCGTGAACTGAAACACAGGCACATTCACCCGCAGCGTACACGCCCTCCATCACCGTACGGCCAAAGTTGTCGGTATCGATTCCGCCCATGGAATAGTGTGCCGTCGGCCGGATGGGAATGGGCTCCTCAATCGGATCAACGCCCTCAAAGTACATCGACATCTCACGGATCTGTGGCAGACGCGACTTGATGAGATCGGCACCAAGATGGGTAAGATCAAGGTGCATGTATTTACCGGCAGGGCTCTCAAAGCCCCGTCCCTCAAGAATTTCAGTTTCAACGGAACGGGAAACGAGGTCGCGGGGACCAAGCTCCATTTTTTCAGGTGCGTACCGCGCCATGAAGCGCTCGCCAAGACTGTTCACCAGATATCCGCCCTCACCCCTGGCTCCCTCGGTCACAAGAAGACCGCTCTTGCGCAGCCCGGTGGGATGGAACTGCACAAACTCCATATCTTTAAGGGGTATGCCTGCACGGTAGGCAATTGCCTGGCCGTCGCCGGAGTTGCCAGCAGCGTTGCTTGAACGGTTCCAGTACATTTTGGCATAACCACCAGTGGCAAAAATGACAGTCCTGGCCGATAACCCCTCGATTTTACCAGTCTTCATATCCATGGCAATGAGCCCCTTCATACGGCTTCCCGAAACCGAAAGGTTCAGCGCGAAATACTCATTGAAAAAGACAACCCCTTTCTTGAGGCACTGCTCGTAAAGAGTCTGGAGAATGGTGTGACCCGTCTTGTCGGCGCAATAGCAGCAACGGGGTCTGCCGGCACCACCGAAAGGACGCTGGGCAATGGTTTTGTCGTCCAGACGCGACCACGGAGTGCCCATGTTGTCGAGCTCACGAATGATTTTGGGAGCTTCGGAACAGAGAATGTCGACGGCATCCTGGTCGGCGAGGTAATCACTTCCCTTGATGGTATCGAAAATATGCATTTCAACTGAATCGTCCTTCGCCTTGTTGGCAAGGGCCGCATTTGCGCCACCCTGGGCAGCAGAAGTGTGCGAACGGTTGGGATATACTTTTGAAAGAACGGCAATCTTCAGAGACGGATTGGTCTTCATCGCCTCCATGGCTGCGTAGAGACCACCCCCTCCTCCACCGACAATAATGATATCAAATGGTTTCATTCGCTCAAATCTCATTTACGGGCCTGCATCAGGAGAGCAGGCGCACTGATTAAATAGAGGGGCGCAGCTGCTGCGGGCCCCCGCATTCTGGATTGAATCTCGCTCTCTGGTCAGACTGGAAAGACAGAAGGAGTGAGCCCTCTTACAGGGCTACATGGTCATCATGGGCCGGAAGCTCCTCAACGGCATGAAGAACATCAGTCATATTGAGCACACCGACAACCTTGTTTCCGTCCATCACCGTAAGGCGGCGGACATTGGTGCGTTTCATCATGCGGAGCGCATACTTGACCCGAAGACTCGGATTGATGCTGATGACCGGTTTGCTCATGATCTGGAAGACAGGGGTGTTCCATGGGTCACGATGGATATCTTCGCCAGGATCAATCACCTTGCCAAGAATGTCTCTTTCAGTAATCACTCCGTAGCAGTCGTCTTCATTTCGGGGCTCGACAATGAGACCGCTCTCGCCGCTCTTCTTCATGGTCTGTAGAGCCTCGGCAACTGTGCAACTGCCCTTGATCATGGCAAAATCCTTCTGCATGAGAGCCGAAACAGGGAGGGTGCGTAAAGTAATAAGCTGGTCCATAGTTGACAACAGGGTTACTGTGAGTGGATAAAAAACGCCGGACGGGCCGAATACAGGGCTTCCCGCAGTAGCGGTCATAGTGAATGCTCAACGCAGGAGGCGGTCTCACTAAACCGCCCGAAGGGGAAAAATCGAACAATTAATGTAAGCAAAAGCGAGCTGATTCACAAAAACCGGCATCTGTTACGCTCCGAACCATCACGAAGAATCACCCGATAAATCTACTGTTCATGCGATTCCATGCGCCTTCTTGTAGGCGGGCCAGTTCTGTTTCAGGGCAAGAAATGCGGAGAAATCTTTCTGTACAAGAAAAGGGTTTGAGGCGTATTCAGAACCGATATCCGATGACGGGCAGACGCCGTAATCGTGGCCCGGCCAAACCCTCGTCGCCGAAGGGAGCGCCAAGAGCTTCCTGTGCAGTGAGTCGTACTGGATGCGAGCTTCATCTTCAGTGGCAGTCCCCCCCACCTTCCCGACAAAAAGCGTATCGCCAGTGAACAGGGCGTCGCCGTAAAGAATGCAGATGGAGTCGAGGGTATGGCCCGGAGTGTGGAGAATGAGAATNTCACCGTTGCCAAGGGGAAAACGGGCGCCATCCTCAACCGGTATCATGGCTGAGGGGCAGGTACTCCCAAAAAGAAGCGGTTCAAGCCCCGTCAGGCGCTTTATATCAAGGTTACCGCAGGTATGGTCTTCGTGGCCATGTGTTGAAAAAACATATTTCAGCCGATAACCGGCCTCACGAACCCTGAGAACAATCCCGTCAGGGTTGTATGACGGGTCGACAATGAACGCCTCACGGCTCAAGGTGTCGGCACAGAGGTAACCGAAGTTCCTGTCGCCACCGGTGCGGAACTGTTCAACCTCTACGGGCACAGCGTTCTTCAGGCAAATTTTTCAACATTCATCAGGAAGGCCCGGGCAGGAAAGTCCTTATCAACGGCAATGGGATTCTTCTCAAGCTCAGCCATGATCTCTTCAGCCTTTGAGGTGTCAAGAATGGCAAAGCAGAGTGAGGAATAAGTACCAAGACTTTCGTCAGAGGGCCACCAGGACATGCTCTCCATCTCACTGCGCTGGCAATTGCAGCCACGGATTGCTATGTTCGAGAACATATGTACCCGATGCTGCTGAAACAGTTTGCGAACCTGAGGGCGGGTCTCTTCATGGCCCATGATAGCGAGAAACTTCATAATGCTCTCTCTCTTTTTCTCTCTGAGGTTAATTGGATTTCTTTTCTGCCATGTAGTACACAAGCGGAACAACAACCAGCGTCAGCGCCGTTGAGAGCACACCACCCCAGATCATTGAAATGGCAAGCCCCTGGAAAATCGGGTCGAAGAGCATGACGACAGAGCCGATAACGACGGCGCCCGAAGTCAGAATGATCGGACGGGTACGCACGGCAGCCGACTCGATGATGGCCTGCTTCAAACCCTCACCCTCATTCCTGCGGATCTGGATGAAGTCAATCAAGAGCACCGAGTTACGCACCATGATGCCCGCAAGGGCTATCATACCTATCATGCTGGTTGCTGTGAAGAATGCGCCGTGTATCCAGTGGCCGGGAATAATACCCACAAGGCTCAGCGGAATGGCAATCATCATGATGAGCGGCGTTTTGAACGACTGGAACCAGCCGACAATGAGCAGATAGATGATGACCAGCACCACAGCAAAAGCAGTGCCGAGGTCGCGGAACACCTCGAAGGTGATCTGCCACTCTCCATCCCACTTCATGGCGGGCTTTGACTCGGTATCAGGCAGCGAGGTGTAGAGCGGACTGATTGACAGACCGCCTGGCAGCTTGAGCTGGGCAATTTTCTTGTCCATTTCAAGCATGGCGTACACAGGGCTTTCTGTAATACCGGCAACATCTGCCGTCACATACACAACATCATGAAGATCCTTGCGGTAGATGCCCTTGTCCTGAATGGTCTTTTCAATTGTCACCAGTTCCGAGAGCGGAATCATCTCGCCTGCGCGCAGACGGGTGGTCATGGAGCCCATACCCTGCGACTGCACGAATATATTGGAAAGGTCCTTGAGCGAAGTCCTGTCTGCCTTGGGGAGACGCAGATGTATGGCAACCTGCTCACGGTCCGGCTGGCCGTGCAGCACACCCACATCCATACCGGCAACCGACATGCGGAGCGTCTGGGCAATCTGCTCAACACTCACACCACGCGACGCAGCCTTGACCTGGTCCACCAGAAGCTCGTAAACCTCCTGATCATCCTCAACAAGCCAATCAACATCAACCACTCCAGGAGTTTCAGTAAAAATCTTCTTCACCTGCCGGGCAACTTCAATCCGGTCTTTCTCTGTCGGGCCGTAAATTTCGGCAACAAGAGTGGAAAGGACCGGAGGACCGGGAGGAATTTCAACAATCTTGGCGTTCGCACCGTATTTCCCGCCAACTTCCTGAACACCAGCGCGAACTTTTTTGGCTATATCATGGCTCTGCAGGCTGCGATGCCCTTTTTCAATCAGGTTCACCTGCACATCAGCCATATTGTCGCCACGCCGTAGGTAGTAGTGGCGCACGAGTCCGTTGAAATTGATAGGGGCGTTCGTACCCACATAGTACTGGCAGCTCTCAACCTCCGGCACAGTGCGCAGATACGCTGAAATCTCCTTAGCTACGCGACCGGTCTCTTCAAGAGCCGTTCCTTCAGGCATATCTATGATGACCTGGAACTCGTTTTTGTTGTCAAATGGAAGCATCTTCATCTGCACGGCCTTCAGTGGCACAAGTGCAATGGCTCCAACAAGCATAAGCCCAACCACACCAAAAGCCATCCAGCGTTTCAGGCCGCTGTCGATAAGAGGCGAAAGAATGGAGTTGAATACCCTGTAGTAAGAGGTTTTGGTGATATCATACTCTTCATGTCCGCCATCCTCAACCTTCAGAAGCCTGTAGGAGAGCCACGGTGTAGCTATGAGGGCAACAAGAAGCGAGAAGATCATGGCCAGAGATGCGCCAATGGGCATAGGGCTCATATAGGGGCCCATCAGGCCGGAAACAAAGATCATCGGCAGAACAGCGGCAATAACCGTAAAGGTTGCCAGAATGGTCGGGTTGCCGACCTCGCTGACCGCAGTGATGGCGGCCTGCAGTTTCGGCTGCCGCTTCATGGCGAAGTGCCGGTGAATGTTCTCAGCTATGATAATGGAGTCATCAACCACAATTCCAGTAACAAAGATGAGTGCAAACAGCGTCACCCTGTTCAGGGAGTAGTCGAAAAGGAAATAGACAAGCAGCGTCAGCGCAAAAGTGATCGGCACCGACATGAAGTTGACAAGCGCGCCTCTCCATCCAAGGAAGAACCCGACAACAATTGTCACGGCAACCACAGCAATGCTGAGATGCTCAAGAAGAGTGAACACTTTTTCCGTTGCCGTTTCGCCGTAGTTGCGGGTTTGGGTAACAGTGATGTTTTCTGGAATCACACTGCCCTCAAGCTGGTCAACCTTAGCCACCACCTTACCGGCAAGCACACTGGCATCAGTACCCTGACGCTTTGCTACCGTCAGGGTAACAGCAGGATACTCGCCCTCAGGCATACCTTCGGGAGCCGCAGCACCCCAGGTAAGGAAGTTGTAGTTGTCCACCTCTTCAGCGCCATCAACAACTGTAGCCACATCGCGCACATACACAGGCGAGCCGCCATACACACCCACAACCACGCTGCCAACCTCTCCGGCACTCTCAAGGAACTTTCCGGTGCGGACAATGACTTCACGGTTCATGCTGGTGAAATCACCCGAAGTGATCTGGCTGTTAGCCGACTGAATCTGCCGCATAATCTGCGGCGCACTGACATTGTAGCGAAGAAGTTTTTCCTTGTCGAGAAGAACGCGCACCTGGCGCTTCAGGCCGCCCTTGATCTCCACATCTCCAATATCGGGAATTTTCTTGAGCTCATCGGCCACATCAAGCGCAGCTTTGCGCAGTTGATACGGATCGGTGTCTTTGCCCCAGAAAGTGAGGTTCAGCACAGGAACATCGTCAATGGACACCTTTTTCATGAGCGGCATCTGCACACCCGCAGGCATTTTGTCCATATTCTTCATGAGCGTCGCCCAGAGCTTCACCATGCTCTCCTCGGTATTGGCGCCCACATCGTAACGGACGGTCACCAGAGCAAAATCGGGGAGAGAAGTCGAATAGACATAATCAACCCCCTGAATTTCGGTAAGGGTGCGCTCAAACGGCTTGGCCACCCGCTCTTCAATCTCGGAGGGCGCTGCGCCGGGGTAAGGAATGAAGATGTCGACCATAGGCACAACAATCTGCGGCTCTTCCTCCCTGGGAGTCATGAATGTTGCAATGATGCCCACAAGGAGCGACGCCACCATCAGAAGGGGCGTTATCTTCGAATTGATAAACTGTTTGGCAATTTTGCCTGCAATACCTTCATTCATTTGGACTGATCCTCCTCTGTCACAGCCTGACTCTTTGTTACTGTTGAACCTTCACGCAGTGCCGGATCGTATGATCCGACCACAAGCTCCCCCTCACTCAAACCCGCAAGCACGACGACATTGCTGCCAACCGCATGCCCGGCGCTTATCCAGCGGACATCAATGCGCCCGGATGCTCCTGAAACGAGCACACCTGTCATGGCACCCTCCTTGAAAACAGCCGAAGCGGGAACAACGAAATACCCGCCGTTACCCTCTCCCTCAACCGCCCTGACAGCCACCAGTCCCTCAACGGAAACGGTTTCAGCCGGGCTTGAGGCCGCCTGCGGAGCCGGCGGTTCATGGCCACCGCAACCCGCAAAAAGCAGGGTCAGCAGCGCCGCAAAAACAATATTGGTCTTTTTCAGTGACATATGGTTCTTTGGTTTTACCGTTCAGTTGCAGCGGGCGAGCTTACTTCGCCCCGTAATAAGTCAGTTCGCTTTTAGCTACGCAGTAATCAAATTTAGCCTGGTTCAGCCTCATCATTGCGTAGGTATATGCACCCTCCCTCATCAGGAGCTCAAAAGTCATAGCTTTGCCTGTCCGATACTGGCCTCCGATGTAGTCAAGGCTCACCTTCGCCTCCTCAAGAGCCTGGCCGGCAACTCCCACACGCTCTTTAGCCGTCCTCATAGAGCGAAGCGCCCTGGCCACTTCAGCCACGCTGTTGCTCTTTGCGGCATCATAACTGTAGCGCGCCTCGCGCTCCCGGGCCTTCGCCTCCTGAACTTTTCCAGAAATGGCCATGCCATCAAAAATCTTCCACTCCAGGCTCATGCCCACCATCCAGCTCGATCCATCCGTATCGAAATCAGCGGTATGATTATCAGCGCGTGCGAAAGCGTTAAGACGGGGAATACGACCAGCACGGGCCATATCACCCTGTTTCTCGGCCAGCTCGCGATAGGTCTCCATGGCGCGGAGGTCGGAGCGATCGCCCTCAACAGCAACATCTGCAAATGAAGGAATCTCGGCATCAACAGCCAGAGCGCCGGTAGGCTCAACCCGCACACCTTCCTCCAGATTGAGCAGAACAGAAAGAGCGTCAACGGCATTCTTTGCGCCGTCCTCAAGCATCATCTTCTGCTCGCGGAGCTCCGCAAGGCGAACCTCTGTGGAAAGCTTGTCTGATTTCGGGAGCATCCCGGCCCGGAAAGCCTTTTCGGCCTCCGCGCTGTGGCGCTTCATAGTGGCAATCGACTGATCGACAGCGGCGATATTGTACTGAGCGAGCATCAGGCCGTAATAGGCTTTGCTGACATAGAGATCAATCGTCTCTTCGGTCCGGGCCGTCATGAACTCTTCGGCAACCTTCGCCTTCTTTGCCATGCCGCGGCCGATTGCGCCGTCACGATTGAAAATCGGCTGCATGAGCTGGAGCGAGGTGTTGAAGTCGCTGATGGGATCGGCCTCATTCAGACTCGGAGCATAGAAGTCCGTCTGCTGGACATTCGCTTGCATCAGCTTGATGCCGAAAACATTGAGCGGGTCGTTGGTGCGCACAAAGTTTTCAGAAAGCGTCAGCGAGGGCAGATAGCTCTGGCGGCTCTGCACAATCCGTCCTTCTGCCTGCTCCACGCGGCTTTTGGCAGCCTTGATGGTATTGTTGTTCTCGCGGGCCATCGAAATGGCATCCGGGAGGGAAAGTTTCAGCGTTTTCTGAGCAGCCTCAGCTCCTGACGGAGCGCAAAGGGAAGCCGCAACCAGAACAGCGGCCAGCGCCTTGAATACCTTCATCGTATGTTACTGTTTGGAAATCAGTTTAAGAATCTTTTCAACATTTTTCGAGTCGTCGTGACTCATGCACTCTTTGAGACTCCTGTCGAGAACCAGCGAATAGGTCTTTTCAAGAGCGGCTTTAGCCGCCTGGAACTGGACTATGACCTTTTCACAGTTATCACTGTTCTCCACCATCCTTATCAGCCCTTGTATCTGGCCGTTAACTTTTTTCAACCTCAAAATCACATCATCCATATCTTTATCATCAAGTTGCAGGACTTGCCGACAGCACAGAAACATACCCATACCTCGTATGGGTATGGAATCTATAAAAAATTTTTTCAAAAAAAAACAGGAGCTCGCGCTCTCTGCTTATCCGATAAGTCTGCTTGCTGCACAAAAATGGCTGCGAAGAGCCAGTTCAAACTCCGGAAGCACTTCGAGCATCGGCAGATGGCCGGCATGATCGAACCTGGCCTGCCTGGTTAAGAAGGCACTCTGCTCGATACGTCTGTTATAAAGGGTTTGCATGCCTTCTGGCGGGATTGTTCGGTCGGCCATGCCGACCACACAGAGAAGCGGCGCACAGATCTTTACAGCTTCAGACGTATATCTCCCTATTATTTGAGGATCTATGGCAAATTTTCCGACAGCGGTCGCTGCCCTGGTGTCGCTTGTCACGAAATCCTCGACGAAAACAGTCCTGTACTTCTGGTCGATGGGCCGGCTAATCGCGCGATCGATGAACAACGACTTGAACGGTTCGAAAAGAAATACCCACTTGAAGAGCATGGCAACATCTATCATACCGCCGACCAGAACATGATGGAAAGATTTGAGCAGTTCGTCATCGAAAATACCACAATTGACAATTGTTGCCGAAACAAGGGATTCGGGATGCCTGTTGCAGATTTCCGTCGCGATCATACCTCCCATCGAGTGGCCGACAATATGCAGCTTTCTGGAGCCGAGAAGGCCAAGACGTACAAGCAATTCCGACGCCTCATCGGCAAACCCCTCGACGGAAAAGGAAAGACACGATGGGCTGCATACGGTTCGGCCCGTTCCGCTTTGATCGAAGGAAAGACAACGGTACTGCGAAGATAAGCGATCTATTACAGGTATCCAGTATCTCGCAGAAATTGACCAGCCGTTGAAAAACAAAACGACTTCCCGATCGTCGCCAACACCCCATCCGGTGTCTTCATAATATATCTTCCCTCTTGTTATATCGGCAAAACTCATGGCTGTTCGTGCTGGTTAAAAAAGATTTGCCGAACCATCTTCCTGGGGGCAGGCAAAAAAGCACCCGTATGCGTCACATACGCCCGGTATTCGTCCCCGAAAAAACCGATCAGCATTTTCTCCTCCTTTAAAGCCCATTTGACAGTCAACACAATGGCAACCAAGCTAAACACAGTTACGGCCACATTCGCCGTAATAAGTATAAAAGCTATAAAAAGCACCATCATGGCGGTATACATGGGGTGCCTGATAAAACGATAGGGCCCTGTGATTACAAGCTTGTGCCCTTCCATCAATCTTGGCAAAGGACTCCAGTATCTTCCGAGTGTTTTCATGGTCAGAAAAAGAAACAGAAAAGATACTGCAGCAGCAATAGCGCCCCCGTAACGGAGCCATGTGGGAAAAGGAAAATGCAAAGCCTCAACCCATGGTGGATACCATGTGTAACTCGCCACGATAGCTATCCATAAAAAAAACATTACCTTCTGGAAAATAACCCTGAAACGGCTTATTTCCCCTGCATTTCCCGCTTCAGGTATTATCGGTTTTTCTTGAGGTTTCATGCGCTGTATGAACAAGCCTCTCATCAGGAAACCCGCGACGTAGATCCCGGCAAAAATAATCCTGAACGGCAACTCATCATGCATGGCCATACATTGTTTTACTGGTTTTTCAAGCTCACATCGGAGGAAAGTTAATGCTCTCTGAAAATATAATGAAAAGGGTCGGTGAAGTCAGGTTATTACTCCGGCAATTAAAGGACTCAACCCTTTGCATACAGAACGATTGGGTGATCAAATAGTTTTTCTACCTGTTCCGGCGTCTTCTGCAGATGCCTCAAATGTGAAACGGTCTTCTTCCGAATCGCATCTTTTGTGCGGGCAACACCACCATTATTTCCATGCACTGCGAGTTTCAAATCGTTATTCAGATACTCATCAGGATTCAATTCCGGTGAATAGGCGGGCAAATAGAAAACTTCGATCTTCTCTGTGTTTTTGCCAAGCCATTCTTTGACCGGTTTGCAATGATGTACTTTCAGATTGTCGAGGATCAGAATCACTTTGTGACCGACATCCCTGACCAGACGTTTCATGAATTCTATGAGCCGCTTGCCGTTCATCGCATCTTCATACAGCATGAATCGCAGTTTGCCCCGATTGCTGATTGCTGACATCATGCTGATGTGCTCTTTCCGGGCATTCAGGCGCAATTCAGGGGTCTTCCCGGCTGGGGCATAGCCGCGTACACAGTTGCCATTCGTTGCGATACCGGTCTCATCTCCCCAGTAAATCTCTGCCTTTTCAGCCTTGGCCTGCGCTGCTATGGCAGGATATGATTCTTCCATCCACCGTCCGACTTCCGCAGGACGCTGCTCGTATGCTTTTCGGATCGGCTTTTGAGGAGTATAGCCCCAGCGTGAAAGATACTCTCCGACCGTTCGAATAGGCATAAGAAAACCGAACTGCAGTTTGATCAACTGCCGAACGGCTTGTCGGTCCCAGAGTGCAAATGGCAGTTTCAATTGATCAGGATAATGATCAACTATCATCTTCTGGATCTGTTTCTCTTGCTCTACGCTCAGATGTCGTTTTTCACCGGTTTTGCGACCACGTTTCGGCACCGAAAGCATCTGCTTTCCTTCGCGTAAATACCACTGCCACCAACGGCTGGTTGTCTCAACAGGCAAGCCAAGCAATTCGGCTACTTCGCTGTTTTTTTTGCCTTTCGTTCGAAGGCTTATGACCTGTTTGCGCAATAATTCACGCTCACGGTCCGATACTTTTCTAACGTCTATTTTTTCCATGCTCTCAATATAATAAATTGAGAACTATAATTGCCGGATTAATAATAGTTGTTTGCAATACTGGCAAGAACGGTTAGATTTTAAGGGGATATTGAAATCTTCAGGTAAGGAACTGTTGGGCGAGTAAACCTGTTCATCAGAAACACTCAGGCAGCAAATGTCCGTTCATCCTGAGCCTTAATCGCGCGTCCAGTTAAAAAAACAAATTGTCGCGCCCTTTTAGAGTAGTAAGTGAGTATGAAACAACATCAGGGAGAAAGAAACGTTTTTGTGTAATCATGGAAGTTGTAGGAAAAAGTAAAGCATTGGTCGTTCTTGAGTCATGCCTGCAGGAATCGACTGTTTATTTCTCAAATCACGAGAAAATCCTGAAATGCAATCCGTACTGCAGATATGTCCGCTATATACCGGATTTCGATGTTTTTCAATGGACCTTCGAGGTTGACGATCCTCGAAATAACCCGATCGTAGCAATCTTTTTTGTCAGACAGACCGAAGAACATATACCGACAGACAGTGCTGTTTTCAGGCGCTACGCCGGTGAAAGCCGGGCTCCCATCGATACAGAGACCCCCGGGAAAAAAATTATCTGGGAAACCGTCGACTCGGCCCCGGAACTGCTTTTTAACAACGACCATACCTTCATCGGCAAAACTTTTTCTGAAATTTTCCTTCTTCACCAGACAGACAATCGGACGACGGTTCATTTCGAAACAAATATATCGCTGGATTTCAAACTGTCATTTCCGCTCAATCTCATGCCGGAACCGGCACTGAAATTCATGAGCAATATGATTATGTCGAAAATCATGCAACAGGCAACCGAAAGCATGCTTTGTCAGGTTCAGTCGGATATCTGCTGCTCTATGCCTGAAATTGCCGCCGAAGGTGGAAAGAAATAGACAGAAAAGATGGCAACACAGGGTTTGTCTGACCGCAGTCTGATTATCAGCATAAGTTATCATGTACCATGCACAAAGCGCCCTTAAAATAAAGGCTTGATGCATGCCTCTTGATCACTCAAAACAAAATACCTATTTTAATGCAACGCGTCCGGACGATATAGGCATTGTGCCGACCCATATCTATGACCTTCTTTCTCAATATGATCTTTCATCGATAGAAAGAATAATCGAGTCCTGAATTTAACCGAACAAACTGCTATTAACATGAAAAACATCGTCATCACGGGAAGCAGTAGAGGGATTGGCTTGGGTCTTGCGCATGCATTTCTCTCAAAAGGCTGCCGTGTCATGATCAGCAGCAGCAACAGTAGTAACCTTGACAAAGCCCTGAATGAACTGATCGAGCAGCATGGCTCCGAACATATCTCGGCTAAAACCTGTGATGTTTCCGACTACAAGCAGGTTCAGGAACTTTGGAACCATGCGCATAAATCGATCGGCCAGGTAGATATCTGGATAAACAACGCCGGCATTGCCCACCCGTTGCTTCCGTTCTGGAAACTCGATATGAAGCAGATCGGCCATACCCTCGATGTAAATCTTGCCGGAACCATAAATGGGTCTCATGTAGCCATCAGAGGAATGATCGAACAGGGATCGGGATACCTGTACAATCTTGAAGGTCAAGGGGCCGACGGGGGAATAATTCACGGAATGGGTATTTTTGGAACGACAAAGGCGGCTGTACACTATTTCTCGAAATCCCTTATTGAAGAGACCAGGTCGCTTAAGATCAAGGTTGGCACAATCATACCGGGAATCATACGTACGGCGCTGCAAGCTGAAACCGCACAGCAAACCGATGCTGGCCGGCTCTTTCTTTCACTGCTTGGCGAAAATGTTCGGGAAGCAACGGAAGACCTTGCAAAAAGAATTCTTGCAAACAATACACATGGGGCATGCATCAACCGCATGACGCCGCCCGACATGATCGGCAAACTCGCGTCATTGCCTTTCAATTTTTTATTGGGCAGGTGACCTGACTGCAATGGAAATAGCAACCACACAAAAAGAGACAATCATAAGATAACACCCTGAAAATTCCGTTTCCCGGCTTCAAGTCACCTGAACGCGTGTTTCAACCGACAATAAATCAAGTCAGGAATATACATCTGATGATGCGGGAGCAGTGATGCTCTCCGGTGGGTATGGCTAATCCTCTTCAGGGTGAGGTGGCAATATCAGACC
>JGI11705J14877_10000020_pt1 | contig 96411 bp, 97 predicted proteins | sample Etolaghawater15m_FD_14877 | JGI IMG/M metagenome (IMG submission 14877) | reverse complement strand
AAAAGTGGTCCAAAATCAGTCATCGCACCAACTCCCATAAATATGAGAATAGGAAACATCTCATTTTTAAGTCCCATTCCATAAATAACCCCTAAGAATCCATGATCTCCAGCAATCCCAGCTATTGGAATATTTGCCAAAAGTCCACCGAAAGCTATTGGTAAAAGAAGTAAAGGCTCGAATCCTTTTCTAATTGCTAACCAAAACAAAAAGAAAGTAACAAGAATCATTAAAACACGACCCCATGACTTATGAAAATCACTCATCTCTTTTCCAGCAGAACTTAGTTCATCAGGATTCGGATTTAGAATTGCGTTTACACCTGTTGACTCTAAAAACCCACCAACCATTTTAGAAAAAGATTGTGTTTGATACGTCTCTTCTTGATGCGCTGAAAGAGCTTCAGTAGAAGCTGGTGCAGAACTTGCATGAAGAGCACTGAAGCTAAAAAGTATAAAAAGTGCAAGTATTTTTAAGACAAAAACTCTCATTTTATTATCCTAATACTGCTACAACTTGACCTTCTACTACCTTGTCGTTTGTTGCAACATTGATAGACTTAACAACACCACCACGAGCAGCAACAACATCAATTTCCATTTTCATAGATTCTAAAATCATTATCACATCACCCTCGTTAACACTTTGACCTGGATTTGCCACAATTTTCCATACATTTCCTGGAAGAAGTGCTTTGACCTCAAGTTCATTTCCAGAAGCTTTTTTTGGAGTTGCTGCTGTTGTTGCTGCACTCTCTCCATCAACCTCTGTTACTTGAATATCCACATCACCTTCTGCAACCTGCACACTAAACTTCTGACCATCCACTACTACTGTATAACTTCCATTACCCATTGAACTTCCTTCACAATCTTTTTTCATTTGAGATATTTTACGAACATTTAACTCGCCTTCACCTTTAAGGAAAGCGATACCTTTATCTTGACATGCAGCTGCAATAAAGATATTTTCTTCAGTTATTTCAATATTTTCTTCTTTAAGTTTATTGATCCAATTCGCTAAGGATTTCTCTGGATCAGCATTTGCTATATCTAGAGCTTTTTGCGTTGTTGGCTCTAAGCCTAACTTTTCAGATGCAATTTTAACAATCTCTGGATCTGGCGCAACTGGTGTTTTACCAAAATATCCAAGTACCATTTTTCCATAACCTGGAGCAATAGCATTCCATGGACCTTGCATGACATTATTAAGTGCTTGCTGGAAATAAAACTGAGAAACAGGCGTTACAGAAGTACCATAGCCACCTTTTTCAACTACCTCTTGCATAGCTGCAATTACTTCTGGAAATTTATCTAAAATGCCATTATCGCGCATCATTTGAGTATTTGCAGTAAGTGCACCTCCCGGCATTGGAGAAAATGGAATAATTGGAGAAACCATTGTCGCTTCAGGAGGCATAAAGTAATCAGAAAGACACGATTGCAACTCTTTTTCATATGTTAATATTTTACCAATTTCTAAGCCACCAAGATCAAAATTCATCCCTTTTGTTGCATGGAGCATAGTTAAAATATCTGGTTGACTTGTACCGCCTGAAACAGGAGCAGCAGCCATATCAATACCATCAACACCAGCTTCAAGTGCAGCCATATAAGCAGAAACAGACACGCCAGCTGTTTCATGTGTGTGTAAACGCAGATGTGTTCCCTCTGGAACTAAACCTCTCGCCATTTTAATTGTTTCAAAAACTTTTTGAGGATTTGAAGTTCCTGATGCATCTTTAAAACAAATACTATCATAAGGAATACCTGCATCTAAAATTTCACGAAGAGTTTTTTCATAAAATTCAACATTATGAGCACCATGACACCCTGGAGGTAAATCCATCATTGTTACTACAACTTCGTGTTTGAGTCCATGATGAGCTATTCTCTCTCCAGAATACTTCAAGTTCTCAACATCATTGAGAGCATCAAAGTTACGAATAGTAGTTGTCCCATGCTTTTTAAACATTTTTGCATGTAAATCAATCAGTTCTTTAGAACCTGTATCTAGCATTACAGTATTCACACCACGAGCAAGAGTTTGAAGATTAGCATCTGGTCCAACTATTCTTCTAAACTCATCCATCATTTCAAAAGCATCTTCTCTTAAATAGAAATACAGAGACTGAAATCTTGCACCACCACCAAATTCAAAGTGTTTTATTCCTGCAGTTTTCGCAGCTTCAACAGCTGGAAAAAAGTCCTTCATTAGAACACGACCGCCGAAAACCGACTGAAAACCGTCTCTAAAAGTTGTATCCATTACATCTATAAATTTCTTAGCCATTATTATCCTTAACCTTGTCTATGATGAGTTATCGCTGCAGTAATTGCTGCAATAATCTTGTGATTGTCTTTTTGTTCTGATGCTGGTGATTTTGCATTTGGTTGTGGTTCAGGAAAAAACTTATGAATGATTGCAGACATAATATTCATGCTTACTATCATAATAATTAGAAAGAGGAAAACAGTTCCCATTCCTAATCCCATAAATTTAAACCCTTCTAATACGAGGTTGGTTTCCATAAATTACCTTTATTAATAATTTGTTGGCTCAGTATAGTATAAAGATGTTTAAATAAAGTTTTGCTTCACTTTGTAATTTTTTAAAAACAGCCCAATTGTTACTTTTTGATTATATACTTTCACAAAATTTAAATCTATTCATCAGGAAATAATACAAATGATACAAAATAGTGTTAAGAAATTTTCTCTCATCAATACAGTTGAAGGCTGGTCATACCTAATACTTGTCTTTATAGCAATGCCTATGAAATATATGTTTGGAATGCCTATAGCCGTTAAAATAGTAGGGATGGCACACGGTATTTTATTTATAATATTTTGTCTACTTTTAGTTCAAGCCTGGAAAGATGCAAAATGGTCACTCAAAGAGAGTGTAGTCTTTTTTATTGCTTCACTGATTCCATTTGGCACTTTTTTTACTAAAAAAACAATAAATAGTTATGCGTAAACTCGCTACAATACTAATATTAAATTAAGGAATATATCTCAATGATAACTGGAATACATGAACAAGACTTTATAGCCTATATAATTTTTGGATTGATATTAAATTTTTTGTTTTCTATAGTATTTGGAGTCTATCTAAGTAAAAATATTGGTATTAAAGAGATGATAAGCTCAAAAGGCGACAAAGAACAATCTACACTTGTTGGATTAAGCCTCTTTATTCCATTTGCTAAGATGCTTATTACACTTTACAGAGTTTTAATTCTCCAAATATACTTTTTAAACAAAGGTCACACTCATAAAGATTTTTGGGTCTATATGACTCACAACCATAATTCATAGAAAATCTTCTCTTCTTACGTAATAAACCCCATTTTATTTTTTAATGAAAAAGTGCTGTAATGCACTCATTCATTACAATTACAGTGCTTTAGAAATAATTCTATTGAGTCTTATTATAAAGTCTGCTGTGTCTTGAAGTTCTTGACCATCAAAAAGTTTTGCTTGATCTAGTAACACGTGAGCCGCATCATTAATTAAATTTTGATCAGCAGAGTTTTTGAGTTTAATCATTAATTCATGCTTAGGATTTATTTGAAGAATTGGAGCAGGCTCTGGCGTATTTCCACCTTGACCCATCTGTTTCATCATCTGAGCCATCATATAAGACGGATCTTCTTTATCAATTTTAATTGCAACAGGAGAGTCAGTTAAATCAGAAGTAGTCTCAACTGACTTTACAGCTTCACCTAGCGCATCTTTGAACTCTTTTGCAAGACCTTCGTAAGTTTTGGCAACTTCTTCCTCTGCTTTTTTCTCTTCTTCACTCTCTTGGAATTTAGCATCTGAAACTGGAATCAACTTATACTCTTTATACTCAGTAACCATTGGGAAGATAATAGTGTCAACTTCTTCATTAAGTACAAGTACATCTATTTCACGTGCTTTAAAACGCTCTAAAGCAGGTGAATTTTTGAGCATTGCTAAAGATGTTTTACCTGTAATATAATAAATCTCTTTTTTTTCTGCATCTACATTTTTAATAAATTCTTCAATCATTACTGGAGTACTAGAATTTAGCGTGTTAAATTGCATAAGCTCTAAGATTTTTTCACGATTACCAAAGTCGCTGTAGAGACCCTCTTTTAAAACATTCCCAAACTCTGCATAAAATTCTTTATATTGATCCGGATTTTTCTTACTCATTTTAGAAAGTTCTGAAAGAACTTTTTTAACAGAAGCATTTTTGATTTTGCTCATCACTGCGTTTGATTGTAAGATTTCGCGTGAAACATTCAGCGGCAAATCTTTAGAATCAATCACACCACGTAAGAAACGCAGGTATGTTGGCATAAGTTCTTTCTCATCATCTGTAATAAAAACACGATTGATATAGAGTTTAATGCCAGTTTGATAATCAACTCTATACATATCCATGGGCGCTTTTGATGGAATATAAAAGAGTGTGGTGTATTCAATTGCACCTTCAGCTTTGTTGTGCATCCAAGTTAATGGCTCTTCTGATGAATGCGCTATTGAACTGTAAAAATCTTTATATTCTTCATCAGTAACTTCACCTTTAGCAATTGTCCAAAGAGCATTTGCACGATTTATCTGCTCATTTTCTATTTCAGTTTTTGATGGTTCAGTCTCTTTACCTTCATCATCTGTAACTGCTGGAATATGTTTCTCTTTGTTCATAAAAATAGCAAAAGGAATATGGTTCGAGTATTTTTTAATAATACTCTCAACTCTATAAGTCTCTAAAAACTCATCTTCATCATCATTAAGATGCATTACTATTGTTGTACCGTGACCATCTTGCGTTGTGTTTTCTAATTCATACTCACCATTACCTGTACTTGTCCACAAGAAAGCTTGCTCTTCACCGGCTTTTTTTGTTGTAACTTCAACTTTATGAGCAACCATAAAACAAGCATAAAAACCAACACCAAATTGACCAATTAAATTAGAATCAGCTTTTTGGTCTCCAGTTAAATTTTCTAAAAATGCTTTAGTTCCTGATTTTGCAATAGTGCCAAGATTACTCATTAAGTCTTCTTCATTCATTCCAATACCAGAATCTTTAATCGTTAATGTTTTTGCCTCTTTATTTGCAATGATGTCGATTCGAGGTGAAAAAGTAACGTCTTTATATTTTTCATCTGTTAAAACTAACATATTTAATTTATCTAGTGCATCTGAAGCGTTTGAAACTAACTCACGAATAAATATTTCTTTGTTTGAGTAAAGTGAGTGAATCATAAGATTTAATATTTGATTTGCTTCTGTTTGAAACTGATGTTTTGCCATTTTGAATGTCCTTAGTAATAATTTAGTGGAATTATATCAAAAAAAGGTTAATAGTTGTAGGTTTTATCAAATAGTTTTAGTCAACAAGACTAAAGTTTGTTTAGTGCCAATAAAAATTATTGTGAAATACTCTACTAAATAGTGTATTCTATTTTTTCTTTGGTCTGCTTTTTATTTTTTATTTTTTGAATCGGTTTTTGAATAAAAAGGTTGTTAGGGTATAAAATGGTATTGCCTTCTTCATCCATAATTTCGATTTGAAAAAGAGAAATTTCAATAATTTCTCCTGAAACTGAGTTATCACCATCAATCACTTTTATCATGTCTCCTATTCTAGAGGGAAATGTAAAAAAGATAATAATACTCGCCGTGACATTACTTAAAATAGACCATTGTGCAAAAAGAGCTACACCAACAACTGCAAAAATAGAAGAAGCAAAAATCAACACACCACTCAAACTCACACTCCAAATAAGCGCTAAAATAAATAGGGTTAGAGTCAAAATAACAAGTGAAAATGTTTTAGAAATATAATAAACACGTTTTTCACTTACACGTTTAAATTTTCCAATCTTCTTTAAAAAAAATGCCATCGCTTTTAAACTAATGATAGCCCCAACAACAAGTAATATTGTTAAGTAGATTGATGTACTCATCATGTGATTTCTCCTTACTTATTTAAATACAAACGACTTAGGATTGTAATCATGCTTTCAACTGACTTAATAGTTGTTGTCTCGTTTACTGTGTGATATCCTATTGTTGGTAGTTGCAAAGTTGTTCCTTGGATCTCGCCTTTTGTTTCATGAATTATGCGTCCCATTTCTGTTGTTCCAAGAGATCCTTGTATACCAGTTTGTTTCATAATATTTTTCAGATACGCATCTTTAAAGTGGTATTGTATTCTCTCTTCGATTGCTATTTTTTTAATTGCATTTTTTAAAGGTGAACGAAAGGCAGCATTTGAATCTCTGTGTCTTAAAATAATATCTAGATTTTTAATATCTTCTAAAGTGCTGTATGGACTCGTGTCTAAAACTAAAAGTTCATTAGTTGTTACATTAAAGCGTCTAAAATATTCCAATAAAAATCTCCAACTCTTTCCTGCCTCTTCTGAAGCGGTAAAAAACGCAGTTCCCTGATATCCAAGATGATACATATATATAATAATTGCCACCGATATAACATTGTCAAGTTGTGCAGATATCAAGTCATCTTTTATAACCAGTTTATCCATAAAGGCAATGGGTGTTGATGGAAAAAGATACTCAAATCCTTCAACTTTAAATATAATGTTATTTCGTCGCTCACATAAAAACGCATCTTTAATTGTTCCTAAGCCTAAATAGTTGCCTGAATATGGCTCATAAGCTTGTACTTTTTCATCAACAAAGCGAGATGTAAAATTCTTAAGTAGCTGTTCAGAACTTGAATTTCCCGTTAAATCTGCTCTATTTTTAGCAATAAACGCAGCGTATTGAAACTCATTGTGTCCAGTACAGACAAGTCCGTGACGATCAGCGTGTGCAGAGATATAGCCACTGTTTGGCTTTTTTCCTTTTGCAACTAAAACACCATCATAATACTCAACTTTAATACCAATCTCTTCAAGTTCACGTTTGACAAACATAAAAAATGGATGCTCAGCACCAACAACGCTTGGAATACGAATCAATTGTTTTAAAATATCATAAAACGGTTCCATATTAACTCTTTTTTTTAATCAGAATTATATCCACTTTTATATACTATGAGTCACTATTTTTCATTAATTAGCTATAATTAAACCATGAAAGAAAACACGATAAATCTTTTAGAACCAACACCAAAACTCTATTCTAAAAAGTGTAAAATAATCTCATTTGTTTTACAAATATTTTTACAATTTACTACCTTTGTAGTAAGTGTTGCAACTTGGTACTTTTATGACTATTTTATAGCTTTACTCACCTTAGTATTAGCATTTATCATCATGGGCATTATTCGCTCAAAAATCAGAAATAGTGTTATTCCAAGCAAACAAAGAGAGTTTCAATACAACGACAGAGCAATAGCTGATTGGTACACAGCTAAAGAGCTATGCCATGAAACGCAAGAAGAATTATTTTAAATTTACAAACTTAAATAAGTCTTTTATAGACTTATTTTTCTACATAGCAAAGTGAGTATTTTACCGCTGTTTCAAACCAAATTTTTAGACTGGCTTTTTCTTTTAGAAAAGGGGAATTAATGACTGCGTTTGCTTTCATAATGCCAGCATCAAAAACATATTCCATAGGGAGTATAGTTATGCCAGCTTTCATGCTTATTTTAACTATAAATAAACCAGTTTTTGGCTTGCCTCTCATACGTTTGTTTGGTTTATAATCTAAAATTTCTGCATTTATTACATTATCTGGATTTTCATTATCTATAACTAATTTTGACCCAACAAAAATTTCACGAAAATTTTTACCACTTGGAGCATTTGCGAAATACTTTGCGCCATTTATTGCAACTTCGTTGTAACCTACTTTAAAATCACCCTCTTGCGCCAGTGTACAGCCTCCACCATTTTTCCCCATCTCTTGAGAATTTGCAACTGTAATGGCTATTATTATTGATAAAAGTATCTTAAACATATTTTTTCCTTAAATAAATTTAACTGAGTATATCAAGTATTTGATATAATCTCACTTATGAATCCATCACTATTTTTTATAGCCTTTTTAGGTGTTTTTATTTTGTTAAATATGTATATATCTAAACGATTAATCAAGAAATTAGATATTAACGAAAGAAACAAAAAATACTTTCGTATCTTTCTTCTAATAAACTTTTTTGGTATTATAGGCTACATGCTAGGGCGCTATTATATAGATGTTCCTAATTGGCTTTATTTTCTTTTTTCACTTCCAATTGGAATACTTTTTTTACTTTTTTGTACAGCGCTCATTTATGATATATCAAGAGTGTTTTTATCCATCACTCCTATGTCTAATTCAAGAAGATTGTTTTTTAAAAAATCTTTAGATATCTCTTCGTTTGTTTTTGCGGTATCAGTGAGCGCGAGATCTGTCTATGAAGCAAAATTTATAAAGCTAGAAAAAGTTGATATAAATTTAGAGGGCTTAAAAAAAGAGTATAAAATTGTCCAGTTAAGCGACATACATATTGGTGGTTTAATAGACACTGCGTTTATCAAAAAAATAGTACAAAGAGTCAATTCTCTTCATCCTGATTTAGTAGTCATTACAGGTGATTTAGTTGATATTAACATATCAAAAGCTGATGCTCCGCTAAATGAATTTAAAAATTTAAACTCTACTTATGGCACTTTTTTTATTGTAGGAAATCATGAATATTTTCATAATATTGAGAAAATAATCACTAAAGTTAAATCTTTAGGCATGAGAGTTTTGGAAAATGAAAATGTATATATTGGTGAAGAGAGCCAAGGTTTTAATTTAGCTGGTGTTTATGATATCTTTGGATACAGAGCAGACCACCACATTCCAAACCTTCATCAAGCATTGAAAAATAAAAAAGATGCTCCTACTGTTCTTTTAGCACATCAGCCAAGATACATAGATGAAGTAGGCAGTGGTGTTGACTTAGTGCTTAGCGGACATACGCATGGTGGACAACTCTATCCTTTTAGATTTTTAGTAAAACTGCAACAACCTTACATAAGTGGTTTACACCAACACGCAGAAAACCTTCAAATATATGTAAACAAGGGAACAGGCTTCTGGGGACCACCTATGAGACTAGGAGCAAGCTCAGAAATTACAGCAATAACATTAAAGCCATACTAACCAAATTATAGATATCATTACAAAAATTTATTTTAAGAGACTTTATGGCATTAATAGACCTACAAAACATATCTAAACACTACTCAGCACAAAAGATTTTGACAGAGATAAACTTTCATGTAGATGAAGGTGAGAGAATTGTTATTATTGGTAAAAATGGAAGTGGAAAATCAACTCTCATGAAGATTGTTAATGGCACTCTTACTCAAGATGCAGGTGAGAGAATTATGCGTCATAATCTAGAAATTAAAATGCTAGATCAAAGACCAAACTTCAATGATTCTCATACAGTTAGAGAAGCCGTTGAGGCTGGTCTTGATGAGTTAAACAGAGCCAAAAAACGATACAACGAACTCTCCCTTGAATTAGCAGAAGATTTTGATAATAAACTCATTATAGATGAGCATGAAAAACTCTCTCGTTATATAGAGCATCATAATGCTTGGAATCTAGACGACAAGATTGAAAGAATCATCCAACACTTCGATTTAAAACAGTATGAAGACAAAAACATAAATCTTTTAAGCGGTGGAGAGCAAAGACGTGTTGCCCTAGCCTCTTTACTTTTACAAAAACCAGATATTTTGCTGCTTGATGAGCCTACCAATCATCTTGATGTGTATATGGTTGAGTTTCTTGAAGAGCTTATCTTAAAAGAAAAGTTTACTTTAGTGTTTATCTCTCACGATAGATATTTTATAGACAGGATTGCTACAAAAAGTATTGAAGTTGAAGATTGTGCACTCAGAGAATATAGCGGTGGTTATTCTAATTACCTCACTCAAAAAGCTGAGTGGATGAGAACCTTGCAAAAACAGCATGACAATCTTTTAGGGGTACTAAAACGCGAAAACGAATGGTTTGCTCGTGGAGTTCGTGCTCGTCTTAAACGCAACGAAGGCCGAAAAGATAGACTTATGCAACTCCGAGAAGATGCCAAAACAAATCCAGCAAAAATAAGAAAAATGTCAGTTGAACTCCAACGTGAGGCTAAACATTTTAACCGTGATAAGAGCATCAACAAACAAAAAATGCTTTTTGAAGTGGAAGATTTAAGTATCACGCTTGGAAATAAAGAGCTCCTTAAAAACTTTACAACTCGTATACTGCAAAAAGATGTTATTGCTATAGTTGGACCAAATGGGAGTGGAAAATCTACTCTATTAAAAACACTCTTAGGACGAATAGAGCCAACAAGTGGTTTGGTAAAACGCGGTGATTTTAAAATAGGATATTTTGATCAACATAGAGAAATGCTAGATGACAGCAGAAATCTCATAGAAACATTTTGTCCTCACGGAGGAGATAGAGTAAGTGTTCGAGGAAGTGACTTACATGTTTATGGATACCTCAAAAACTTTTTATTTCCAAGAGAGTTTTTAGACAAAAAAATAGGTGTTTTAAGCGGTGGTGAAAAAAATCGTGTAGCGCTTGCTCTACTGTTCACTCAAGACGTTGATATTCTCATACTTGATGAACCTACCAATGATTTAGATATTCCAACAATTAATATACTTGAAGAACAACTCACAAATTTTGCAGGAGCTGTAATTATAGTAAGCCACGATAGATACTTTGTTGACAAGATTGCAAAAAAACTTTTTATCTTTAAAGATGACAAATATATAGAAGAATCACATCAAGAATATTCAGAATATTTAGAGCTAGAAAAAGAGCTAAAAGAACTTGATGAAATGGAAAATTCTATTAAAAAAGGCAAGGTGAATGGCAAAGCCAGAGAGCTTGCCCTAGGACAAAAATTAAAAGTTTTAAAACTCACATTTAAAGAAAAAATCGCACTTGAAAAACTTCCACTAGAGATAGAAGAACTAGAAGATGCAATTGAGAAAAAAAATGAATGTTTAGCAGATCCAAAATGTTATGAAAAAATTGGCATTAGTCAACTAGCTAAAGAGTTATCAGAACTTGAAGAGATTTATGAGAAAAAGGTTGAAGAACTTTTAACGATACAAGAAAAAGAAGAAGAGATAAACTCATAAAAAAGTTTATCTCAAGAAAACTATTTCTGACCTTCTTTTAAAGAATCTGCAATTAAAAATGCTAATTCAAGAGCTTGATCTGCGTTTAGACGAGGATCACAGTGAGTATGGTAACGAGAAGATAAATCTTCTTCTGTTACAGTAAAACTTCCACCGATACACTCAGTTACATTTTTACCTGTCATCTCAAGGTGAACACCACCACCAAAAGTACCCTCAGCTTTATGAACTTGAAAAAATTCTTTCATTTCACTAAGAATAGCATCTACTGGACGAGTTTTATAGTTATTTGAAGATTTAATAGTGTTGCCATGCATTGGATCACATGACCAAACCACTTTCATACCTTCTCTCTCTATTGCACGAATTAAAGATGGAAGACCATTTTTGTCAGCACCCACTTTTCCAGCACCCATTCTCACTATTACATTAAGGCGTCCAGCTTCATTTTCAGGATTTAAAGTTTGACATAATCTTACTAATTCTTCAGGATCCATTGAAGGTCCAGCTTTCACACCAATAGGATTCTTAACACCTCTTAAATATTCAACATGAGCACCATCAAGTTGACGGGTTCTATCTCCTATCCATAACATGTGAGCAGATGTATCATACCAATCACCTGTTGTAGAATCTTGTCTTGTAAATGCTTCTTCATATGGAAGTAAAAGCGCTTCGTGTGATGTATAAAAATCTGTTTCTCTTAAAGTTCTATAGGTTTTTGAACTAATCCCACAAGCTTCCATAAATTTAAGTGATCTACCAATATCTTCTGCTAAATTCTCAAATTTTTGGCTGATTTCACCTTTATGGGTAAAATCCAAAGTCCACTGATGTACTCTATGCAAGTCAGCTAAACCACCTGTTGCAAATGCACGAAGTAAATTTTGTGTAGCTACTGACTGATTATAAGCTTTAATCATACGCTCTGGATCTGGAGTACGGGCTTCAGAAGTAAATTCTGAACCGTTAATAATATCTCCACGATAAGAGTCAAGTGTAACACCATCAAAAGTTTCTGTGTCAGATGATCTAGGTTTGGCAAATTGCCCAGCCATACGACCTACTTTAACTACAGGTAATCCACCGGCATAAGTCATAACTACAGCCATCTGTAGCATAGCTTTAAAACTATCTTTTATATTATCAGCATGAAATTCACTAAAACTTTCAGCACAATCACCGCCCTGAAGTAAAAAAGCATTACTATTAGCAACCTCTGCTAATTGACTTTTTAGTGAACGGGCTTCTCCAGCAAAAACCAATGGTGGATAGTTTTTCAATTCTTTAAGAACTCTATCTAGTTCAACTTTATTTGGGTAGGTTGGTTGTTGTAAAATTGGTTTTTCTTTCCAACTTGATGGGCTCCAAGTACTCATATGTCAGACCTTAATATAGATTTTTTGGAATTTTATCTAAAAAATACTAAAAAAGAGTATAAGCAAGCTTATTTGAGTGAGGTATAAAAGAGATAAAAGCTTATTTTATGATTTCAGTCAGTATAATGACAAAATTAAAAATCAAACATACTGGGAAAGAAAAGATGGAATTTAACTATTTTGACTTAATTGCAATTTCAATAATTTTATTATTAGGACTCAAAGGAATTGTAAACGGGTTTTTTAAAGAGTTATTTGGACTTATTGGAATTATTGGTGGTATCTTTATAGCTTCGCGTCTTGGTGATGAAGTTGGAGAGTATTTAAGTGATTTAATATTTAAGTTTGAAAATGCTTCAGCAACAAGTTTCACCGGTTTTTTAGCGACTTTAGCAATATTTTGGTTGCTTATGATAACTATTGGCTACACTTTTAAAAAGCTTTCCCATTTAAGTGGTCTTGGCGTTTATGACAAAATATTAGGTTTTATTTTTGGAGCAAGTAAATTTTTCTTAATTACTGCAGTAATTGCACATGCAGCCTATAATATAAAAGCTATAAAATCAACAGTTGATTCTGCGTTTGAAACGAGTATTGTATTCCCTATTTTAGTCAATACGGGAGCATTTATAATGAAGCTCGACCCTATCCAAATCAGTGACGACATCAATACAGGTATTGATCAAGGTACTGAAGCTATCAAATCAAAAATAGACTTAAATATCACTAAGCATGCTACTGAAGCTGTGAAAGATATAAAAAAAGAGCTAAAAGAGAGTAATTAAAATGCCAGATATTGCAACGAACTTCAAAAAAAGAACTGTCAAATACGAAGAACTACTCAGTGAATTTAAGCTTATACTTAAGCAAAATGGCTTAAAATTCACAGTGCAAAGAGAAGTTATACTAGAGACTCTCTATAATTCTCATGCGCACTTAACACCAGAATCACTTCACCACCTAATACAGGAAAAACATCCTGATTTAAAAACTGGAATTGCAACTGTATACAGAACCTTAGCGCTTCTAGAAGAGTCTCAAATGGTTACATCTTTATCCTTTGGAGCGCAAGGCAAAAAATATGAGCTTGGCGCAAAAGAGCATCATGACCATCTTATTTGTACAGAATGCGGAAAAATAGCAGAGTTTGTTGATGAAGGAATAGAAGCTAGACAGCATCTTATTACACAACAATTAGGCTTTAAAATGAGTGACCATTCCATGCAAATATATGGAATTTGTAAAAACTGTCAAAGTAAATCAGATTCGTGAAGAGTACTGCTTTACTCGAATCATATACAAAACAATAAAAAGGAAAGAATATTGGCTTTTGAAAATAAATTCATACAACAAAGAATTGAAAAAGCAGCGTTATTAAGAGCTGAGGGAATCAATCCTTATTCTAATCATTCTCAAAGAAACGCAACTATTAAAAAATATTTAAACGTTAACTCTGATATAAAAGAAAAAGAAGATAAACGTGATGAACATCGTCACTATATAGTCAGTGGACGTATCAAACTTTTACGTATTATGGGAAAAGCGAGTTTCTTGAAAATAGAAGATGAGAGTGGTGTTCTTCAGATATATGTAGCACGTGACAATCTTTCAGAAGGTTTCTACAATAATATTTTTAAAAAGCTGTTTGAAGTTGGTGATATTATTGAAATTAGTGGATACCCTTTTGTAACAGGCAAAGGAGAGCTTTCACTTCATGCCCATGAGGTAAAGTTACTCACTAAGGCAATCGCCCCACTCCCTGAAAAATTTCACGGAGTAACAGACAAAGAAATTAGATATAGAAAGCGATATCTTGACCTTATCATGAACGCAGAAGTTCGTAAAACATTTCAAATACGTTCTCGTGTTATTTCACTTACTAGACGTTTCTTTGAAGATAAAGGATTTTTAGAAGTTGAAACACCGATGATGCACCCTATTGCTGGAGGAGCAAATGCAAAACCATTTGTTACTCATCATAATGCACTTGGAATAGACAGATACTTAAGAATTGCGCCGGAACTTTATTTAAAACGTTTGATAGTTGGTGGATTTGAAGCAGTATTTGAAATAAATCGTAACTTTAGAAACGAAGGTATGGATGCAACTCATAATCCTGAATTTACATCAATCGAGTTTTACTGGGCCTATAAAACTTACAAAGATTTAATTAAAATAACAAAAGAGTATTTTGAATACCTTTTTGAACATTTGAACTTACCAATTCTTTTGCCTTATGCAGATATGGAAGTAGATTTTAAAAACTTCACTGAAATACCTTTAATAGAATCACTCACAACTATAGGAGGGGTTCCAGCAGAAGTGTGCAACGATATAGACTCAATCATTACTTACTTAAAATCTAAGAACCTTACTGTAAAGCCAGGCATGAACCTAGGACAACTACAAGGTGAACTATTTGACGAGTTTGTTGAAGAGAAATTAATAGACCCTACTTTTATTACAGAGTATCCGGTAGAGATTTCTCCACTTGCTCGTAGAAGTGATACAAATCCTGCCATTACAGAACGTTTTGAGCTTTTTATCGCAGGTCGCGAGATTGCTAATGCGTTTAGTGAATTAAATGACCCAGTTGACCAATATGAAAGATTTAAAGGTCAAGTTGATGCAAAAGATGCAGGTGACGATGAAGCGCATGAGATGGATGAAGATTTCATTGATGCACTTAGTTACGGAATGGCTCCAACAGCAGGTCAAGGTATAGGCTTAGATAGGCTTGTTATGCTTTTAACTAATGAGCATAGCATTAGAGATGTATTGCTATTTCCAGCAATGAAACCACTTAATAACGATGAAATTAAAATAGAAGAGGAAGAAAAATGAGTTTTTTAAAAGAATATGATAGCGAAATATTTGATTTATGTGAAAAAGAGTTAGAGCGTCAAACTGATCACTTAGAAATGATAGCATCTGAAAACTTCACACTGCCAGCAGTTATGGAAGCAATGGGTTCAGTTTTTACTAACAAATATGCTGAGGGCTATCCTGGTAAGCGTTACTATGGCGGTTGTGAATATGCCGATGCAGTTGAGCAATTAGCCATTGATAGAGCATGTGAACTTTTTGGCTGTAAATTTGCAAATGTACAACCGCACTCAGGATCTCAAGCAAATGCTGCAGTGTATGCTGGTTTACTAAAAGCTGGAGATAAGCTTTTAGGTATGGATCTCAGTCATGGTGGGCACTTAACACATGGTTCTAAGCCTAGTTTTTCAGGTCAAAATTATTCAAGTTTCACTTATGGTGTTGAGCTTGATGGTCGTATGGATTATGATAAAATCATGGAAATAGCAAAAGCTGTTAAACCAAAAATCATAGTGTGTGGTGCTTCTGCTTACGCTCGTGAAATAGATTTCAAAAAATTTCGTGAAATAGCTGATGAAGTTGGTGCTATCATGTTCGCTGACATAGCCCATATTGCGGGATTAGTTGCAGCTGGTGAACACCCTAGTCCATTTCCATATGCGGATGTTGTTACAACAACTACACATAAAACTCTTGCAGGTCCTCGTGGTGGTCTGATTATGACTAATAATGAAGATATTGCTAAAAAAATGAACTCTGCTATTTTCCCTGCACTTCAAGGTGGACCGCTAGTTCATGTTATTGCTGCAAAAGCTGTTGGTTTTAAATACAACTTATCATCAGAGTGGAAAGAGTATGCTAAACAGGTAAAAGCAAATGCTAAAGTTCTTGGTGAAGTAATGGTTCAACGCGGTTACGATGTCGTTTCTGGTGGAACTGACAATCACCTGATTTTAGTATCTTTTGTTGGACGCGAAATCTCTGGGAAAGATGCTGATGCAGCTTTAGGAAACGCAGGTATCACTATTAATAAAAACACTGTTCCTGGCGAAACAAGAAGTCCTTTTGTAACTTCAGGTATCCGCATTGGTTCACCTGCTCTTACTTCTCGTGGTATGAAAGAAAAAGAGTTTGAGTTTATAGCAAATAAAATGGCTGACGTTTTAGATGATATTAACAATACTCAACTTCAAGCATCTATTAAAGAAGAGTTGAAAGCTTTAGCGCAAAACTTTGTAGTATATAACCAATCAACATACTAAGTAAAACATTTGTTTCTTTAATGAGATTCAGCTATGATAGTAAATAAAACATGAGGGATAAGCATGAATGATAAAAATGAACTTAACGATATTATATTAAACAAGGGAAGTGCGGCTAATTCTAATAAAAAGATAATATTAGCTGTTGCCACACTTGGTGTTATTTTAATAATAGTTGTCATGCTGATGAATTCACTCAGTTCAAGCGGCACTGACAATTTACCTCAAGTAGCGTTAACACCAGAACCGCAAGTACAAACTCTTGAACAAACTGCAAATGAACCTCTGTATGAAGAAGTAGAAGTAATCCAAGAAGATATAAATAATGATTCAAATCTTGATCAAATAGCTCAAAAATTAAAAGAAGAGAGTATGGTTGAAGAGGAAGAAACTATTGTTACTATTTCAGAACCTGTGAAAAACGCAGCTCCTAAAGTTACGCCTAAAGAAGTTGTAGTAAAAAAAGCTGCACCAGCTAAGAGTGCATCTTCTGGTTCTTATTACATTCAAGTTGGATCTTTTTCAAAATATGAACCAAATAAAAAATTCTTAAAATCTATTACTGATTTAGGCTTTGATTATAAATACCACAAAGTTAATGCAATTAATAAAGTTCTTGTTGGTCCATTTAGTACCTCTAAAGCAGCAAAAGATGCAAGAAGAGTGCTTCGTATTAAAGTTGAACCAGGTTCTTTTTTAATTAAACTGTAGTGCTTAAGGTTTACTTTGATTTACTCTAAACAATTTACACTTGACCAATTAGCACCTATTGCAGTTTACTCAAAGATAAAAGCACTTTTTAAAAATGATATAACATATCTTTTTGAAAGTGCTGGCCAATCTGAAGGTAATTACAGTTTCATAGCTATTGGAGCACGTGAAAGACTTCAATACATAAACGACAAAACAATTTACACTGATGCAAATGCTACAAAACACACAAAAGAAGAAAATCCTTTTACTTTTTTAAAAAATTACTATAAAAATATAGACACAAGAGAATATAAAGAGGCTACTAAAGAACTTAAAGTCGGTTATGTGGATGGTTTTATAGGTTATATCGGCTACGACATGGTAAAAGTTTTTGAACCAAAACTTGGTTCAAGTATGGATAATTTAGTAGATGAGTTAAATACTCCAGATCTTGATTTAATACTTCCTAAAATGATTCTTGTTTATTCTCATAAAGATCACCAGATATCCCTTATTTCAACCCTTAAAGAATTTTATGATAAATTTGAAGATATTCATGATGATTTGAAAGGCACTTACACTTATAAACATCGCATACATAATATTGGTGATGACAAAGGTAGTTTTGCTCACTCTAAAGAGAAATTTTTCAAGATGATTGATGATTCTAAAGAGATGATAAAAAGTGGTGATGTCTTTCAAATTTTAATGACAAACCGTTTTACAAGAAATATAAAAGTAGACCCTTTTAGTTTTTACCGTATTCTTCGTGCAAAAAACCCATCGCCATATATGTTTTTAATGGAGTATGAGGATTTTAGTATAGTTGGTTCTTCTCCCGAAGTTATGGTGCGTTTAGAAGAAGGAGAACTTCTTTTACGTCCAATTGCGGGTACTCGTAAACGCGGTAAAACTAAACAAAGAGATTTAGAACTTGAAGAAGAGTTATTAGCTGATCCAAAAGAGTTAGCTGAACACCTTATGCTCATAGATCTGGGGCGCAACGATGTTGGTCGTGTTGCAAAAACTGGTAGCGTAAAAGTTGAAGATATGATGCACATAGAACGCTTTTCTCATGTGATGCACATAGTATCAGATGTAACAGCCACTTTAGCAGATGAGAAAGATATGTTTGACCTTTTTATGGCTACATTTACAGCAGGAACTATGACAGGTGCTCCAAAAATACGTGCAATGGAACTCATAGCTAAATATGAAGGTCTTAAACGCGGCTTTTATAGTGGTAGTATAGGATATTTCGGTTTTGATGGAAACATGGACAGCGCTATTACAATTAGAACTGCAATGGTTAAAAAAGACAAAGTAGTCCTTCAAGCAGGAGCAGGAGTTGTTGCAGACTCTCAAAATGAGTTAGAGTATCTAGAAGTTAAAAATAAGCTCGGAGCGCTCATTCATTCTTTAGAAGATTTAGATTAATAATGAAATTATTTACTATTTTTGGTAATCCTGTTTCACACTCACGCTCTCCTCTAATGCATAACTGCGTTTTTAAAAATCTAAACTATCCTGCTTGTTACACACGAACTCATCTCATTGATGGAGATAAACTCAAAGAGACTTTTTTTGCTTTAGGTTTAAGTGGAGCAAATGTAACTGTTCCTCATAAGGAAGCTGCGTTTAATGCTTGTGATGAAGTAAGAGGTTTTGCAAAAAATGTTGGAGTTGTTAACACTCTCATTAATGAAAATGGAAAGCTTGTTGGTTATAACACTGATGCTGATGGCTTTATGTATGCTATAGAAGAGTTTGGAGCTATTAAAGAGGTTCTTATTCTTGGTGCTGGCGGAACAGCTAAAGCACTAGCTTCAAGATTTATGCAAGACAAGATTAATGTAAGTGTAATCAACAGAAGTGAAAAAAGACTCTCTTACTTTAGAGGCTTAGGTTGTAAATGCTCCTCTTGGAATGAGTACAAAACTTCAAAGTATGATTTAGTGGTAAATACTACAAGTGCTGGACTCAAAGATGAAGAGTTACCTACTCCAAAAGAGATAATAGAAGATATTTTAGATAACACTGCGTTTGTTGCTGATGCTATTTATGGAAAACTAACACCTTTTTTAAAACTTGCTAAAAATAAAAATATCACTTTTAAAGATGGAGCAGATATGCTGCTTGGTCAAGGTGTTTTAGCAAATGAACTCTTTGTAAACGCAGCCCTAAATAAAGAAGATATAAAAATGCATATGCAGAAAAGTTTTATGCTTTAAAAATGTTTCATACTGATTTATAAAATTTATCTTGAAAACTAAACCCTACTGAAAATTTTGTTATATGATTGTTATAGTCAATTAAGGATTCTCCATACCCAGTAAACACTTTTGTATAAAAATAACTTCCATTAATAAGTGGATATGAGTAAGTCACTTCTGCTGCACCCTTCCCTTTTTTAGGATTTCCTCTTCCCATTAAACTCAACATATTATCACCCCAAAAATAAGTAAACTTTAACTTTGCATAGCCTAAATAATCCATAATATCAGGATTATCACTTTTCTTCTTACTTTCTATGGCCGGAGTCCAGACCTTAAGATCAGTAATCAGAGTTTTATGTTGAAACCTGAAATTGACATAAAGATTATCTATCCCTCTTGAGCGATTATTTGGATCTTCATATGCATATTTATAAAGATCTTCATCATGCGTTTGACCCTGTCCGTTTGAAAGGTGAGAGTAAGCCAAAGTCACTGAACGTAAATTTAACTTACTAGCTCCCTCCTCTATAGGAAAAACAACAAACATTTCAGGGTTATAGTTTGATTCTCTAAACGGAGATGAGTGTTCATATATCTGCCAAAATGACCTTTGTGAGTAAGACAGGTAGTACTTTTCTCCAAGACCAAAAAAGTCATTTGCAAGATTAATTTTAAAACTCACTTGTAGCTGCGCTTCAACTTGACCATATTCATCACTTGCTACATATGATTTATAGTTTTGCTCAGTGTACCCAAATGGTAAAAGGTAGTTTGTATAGTGTGGCTGAAGACCAAACCTACCTTCTAACCAATTTTCCATAGACTTTTTTGCTTTACTATCTGGTATCTCGTGAAGCTCTATTTGATTTTTATCCACGCTCATACTAGCAGATGACAACACTCCTAAACCAAGCAAAAAAGCTAAAAAAACAATTTTAATCATTAAACTCTCACCCTGTCTTCTAATGCTCTAGTAAGTGATAAAAGATCAATATTTTCCAAACTAACACCAGTAGGAACACCTTGTGCAATTTTAGAAAAATTAACATTGTACGCACTTAGTTTATCTTCTATATAAAGTATTACTGCATCGTTTGCAATAGATGGAGTAATTGCAAATAGTACCTCATTTACACCAGCTTCAACTATACTCTCCAAATGGGACATACTTAGCTCTTCAAGTGAATCAAGTACAAAATATTTTCCATCAAAAAGAGCATTCTCTTCAAGAAGTAAAATATCTTTTGCATTTTCAACTATACATAGTAGTGTATTATCACGCCTCTCATCAGAGCAGACATAACAGAGTTCATCTTCACTCATTCCACCACACTTTCGACATTTTTTTAAACTTCCCAAAGCATCTTCTATGGCATGAGAAATTTTAATTCCCACATAACTATCATTCATAACCATATGATAGGCGAGTCTTGTTGCTGATTTTTTGCCTACTGTTGGTAACTCCTGAAGAGCATCGACCAAGCGGTTAAATTTTTCTAAAGATGTATTCATATTTTATTCTTTACTTTTGTTTTTGGAAGTAGTATCCATAATTTCAAGGGTGCTTTTAATTCACCCGCTATTTCACCCGCTTCATCACCAAACCCTAAAAACATATCTGCTCTTAAGGCTCCTTTTATAGCTCCGCCTGTGTCTTGAGCAAAAACTATTCTCTTATAATCTTTTTTTTCGCCTAAAGCACTCAAATAAAGCATACTTCCTAGAGGAATATATCGTCTATCAACCGCGATTGAACGCAGTGGAGTCAAAACTAAACCAAGTGAACCGCTTGCAGGATTTTGTCTTTGTTTAAAAAAAACAAATGAAGTGTTATGATTGAGGACTTCATCAACTCTATTTGTGTTTGCTTTGAACCACGCTCTAATTGTTTGTAAAGAGACCTCTTTTTGAGTTAGTTCACCATTTTTCACTAAATACTTACCTATTGAATTATAGCTATGTCCATTTTGATTGTCATAGCCTATGTAAAGCAAATCACCATTATCAAGTTTAACTCTTCCAGAACCCTGCACTTCGAGAAAAAATCTATCTATTTTAGAGTCACAATAGCATATTACTTCTGCGTTTATATCTAGCTTGTTTATCTCTTCTCTTGAGTAATATGCAACTACTCTCTTCTCATCCAAACGTCCACGAAGTCTATACTGCTTTAAATCTGGATAAACAGAGTCTAAAGCAATAACAAGTAAATCTTTTGGAGTCTCGTATATAGGATATTTAAATCTCTGCGTTTGCGTTAAAGAACCATGTAGTTCAGGCTCAAAATAACCTGTCATAATCGTCTCTTCTTGCGTTTCATCTGGCACAATAAAATATGGGGAGAAATTATTTTCTAAAAACTCTTTTGCATCTGTGGCAGTCTGCGCAGTTATACAAAGTTTATCATAGAGATTTACGCTTTTTTGTGCTCTACAATTATTTACAAATGAAGCTAAAACCTCATCATAATTTTCATTTTTCCAATTTGGTAAATCTTTAAAATCACTCTCTTGCAGATTAGTTTGAGGTAGGTCTTCAAACATAACACTAGGCTCTTTAGAACAGCCTAAAATAAAGATGGTGAGTAGAAAAATTATATATATTTGTTTCATAAAAGGATTATACTTAGATTAAATTAAAAACGATATAATTCGCTAAATTATTTAATATGTGTGGAAAAAAAATGGAAGATTTAAGTTACTATGAAATTCTTGAAGTATCTCAAAATGCAGACAAAACAACTATCAAAAAAGCATACAGAGCAATGGCTAAAAAGTATCATCCTGATAAAAACGCAGGTGATGCAGATGCAGAGCATAAATTCAAACTTTGTAATGAAGCATATCAATGTCTAAGCGATGACAAACAAAAAAGTGTATATGATCGTTATGGAAAAGAGGGACTTCAAGGAATGGGTGGCGGAGGTCGTCGTTCATCTGGTGGTTTTGATGACCTAGGTTCAATGTTTGAAGAGATGTTTAATGGTTTTGGAGGTGGCAGAAGTCGTCGTACTCAAAATCCAGCAGATATGGAAAAATACCCTCTTGATATGAATGTAGATATATATATTAGTTTTCATGAAGCTATATTTGGTTGCGAAAAAGAGATAGAATTCACGTATAAAAATGCCTGTAAAGATTGTAAAGGAACTGGGGCAAAAAACGCCAAGTTATCTACTTGTAAAGATTGTAAAGGTCAGGGTCAAGTTTATATGAAACAAGGCTTTATGACATTTTCTCAAACATGTCCAACGTGTCAAGGAACTGGTAGTGCAGCAACAGACAAATGTAAAAGCTGCAGTGGTGCTGGCTATGAAGAAGTAAAAGAAAAAGTTACTATTAAAATACCTGCTGGTGTTGATTCTGACAACCGTTTACGAGTTTCAGGCAAAGGAAATATTGGTAAACGCGGTAGTCGTGGCGATTTATATGTTACTTTTACAGTTCAAGCAGATAAACATTTTCAAAGAGAAGGGAGTGATGTTTATATAGCAATACCTGTATTTTTCACACAAGCAGTCGCAGGCGATACTTTAACGATTCCATCACTCAGAGGTGAACTTGAACTTAAACTAGATATTGGTACAAGGGATAAGCAGCACTTTACATTTAGAAATGAAGGTATAGAAGATGTGCACGGTCATGGAAAAGGCGACTTAATTGCTCAGGTAAACATCACATATCCTAAAAAACTGAGTGACAAACAAAGAGATTTACTTAATCAACTCCAAGAATCTTTTGGGATTGAAGAGTCTAAACCTCACGAGAGTGTTTTAGACTCTGCTATAGAAACAATGAAAAACTGGTTTAAATAAACACTTTTCATTGTGAAAAATTTGGGCTTCTTTTTAACTTTTTAACTATATACTTACACTATAGATAAAAAACTAGAGGTCATAATGAATAGAGTAACTCTCAAAAACAATCTTGCAACACTCTCTCTTTCAATGTTTAGAAAGGATTTTTTTGGCATCAATCATGGTTCAATTTCTGCAAAAACTGAATCAAACCGCTTTATAATTAACACAAAAGAAGCCATTTTTGATGCTATTAATGAAACAAATCTCATTGAACTTTATTATAAAAAAGATTATAGATGGAATCAAGCTAGTATCGATTCAAAAATTCACTTTAGTATTTATTCGCAAATATCAGAAGCTAAATTTATCTGTTTTTCTATGCCTCCATACACTACTGCCTACTCGCTTTTACATAATATTATCTCTCCAAAAGATTACTTTGGACACAAAGAGATAGGCTCTATAGAGATATTTGATCCAAAACAGTTTGATGATTGGTATGAAAGAGCAGAAAGTGAAATAGCATATTACTTCCAAACAAGAAAAACAAATATAATTGTAGTGCGTGGTTATGGCGTTTATACATACAACAGAGACCTACATGCAATGGCTAAACAGCTTGCAATCTTAGAAAAAAGTTGTAGACTTCTTATGATAGAAAATACTGCAAACGATTAGAAATTCAATTATAAAAAAGAAGAAGCGCTTAACTCTCGTTAAGTTCTCTTATAGCTTCATAGGCTGTATCCATCATCGTATCAATCTCTGCGTTTGTAATTATATAAGGTGGCATAAAATAGACGATATTGCCTAAAGGTCTTAAGAGAACCCCATGCTTAAGTCCATATTGATAAACTTTTAAGCCTATTCTGTCTTCTGACTTATAACCTTTAATCTCAACTGCACACACCATACCTGTCTGTCTTACTAAATCTACATTCGAAAGTTCTAAGAATTTTTGTAGCTTATCACCCATATACTCAGCAATTTTTCTATTTTTTTCTATAATATCTTCTTTTTCAAATATATCTAGAGTTGCGTTTGCTGCGGCACAAGCAAGAGCATTTCCTGTATAAGAGTGAGAGTGTAAAAATGCTTTATGCTCATTATAATCGCAGTAAAATTTTGCATATATATCATTTGTAGTAAGAACGACTGAAAGAGGCAAATAACCACCTGTTAGGCCTTTAGAAAGTATAATAAAATCTGGTGTTATGCCGGCTTTACTGCAAGCAAAGAGCTCACCTGTTCGACCAAAGCCAACCATGACTTCATCAGCAATAAGATGCACATCATACTTGTTACATATTTCACGAACTAAAACTAAAAACGTAGGATGATACATGTGCATGTGACCGGCTCCTTGAATAAGAGGCTCTAAAATAATTGCACTTATCTCACTCGCTTTTTCTTTACACAACTCTTCAAACTCTTTCGCTGCGTTTAAGGCTGCGTTTAGACTCTTATCTAATGGCACAGGAGTTTGAATTGTTTTTAAAAGTAGTGGAGCATAAGTATCTTTGTAAAGTTCAACATCACCAACACTTAAAGCCCCAATAGTCTCACCATGATAAGAATTGGTAAGTGATACAAAGATATTTTTATTTTTCTTACCATCATTGAGATGCGCATGATAACTCATCTTAAGGGCAACTTCAACTGCACTTGAGCCATTATCTGAGTAAAAACATTTTTCTAAGCCACTTGGAGTCAACTTTACTAAACGTTCCGATAGTCTTACAACTTGCTCATGTGTGAATCCAGCTAAAATTACATGTTCTAATGTATCTAATTGTTCTTTTATTTTAATATTTATGTATTTATTTGTATGTCCGAATATATTGACCCACCAAGAACTTATAGCATCAATATAAGAATTTCCTTCAAAGTCTTCAAGGTAAACACCATGTGCTTTTTTAATTGGAATGAGAGGTAAGGTTTCATGGTCTTTCATCTGTGTACACGGATGCCAAAGAACCTCTAAATCTCTCTTTTTTAACTCTATATTATTCATATTTTCTCACCCTTTTCCTTAAGTATTTTGTTAAAATATTTACACCATTCTAACATTATATTGACAATCTGACTTCAGAGCAAAAGATTCGCCACAACTCCCTTAATTTAACTTCTAATTTATGAAGTTTTAATACGAATTTACCTAGAATAACAAAAATTATCACACTTGAAGGTTTATATTCAATGATTACATGGATGCAAAGACATAAAAAATACCTTATTATTACAATTTGGATTTCAACTATCGCTTTTGTTGGAGCTGGTTTTGTTGGCTGGGGTCAATACAGCTACGGTGACAAAGCTGGAGCAGTTGCAAAAGTTGGCAATATAGAAATCACAATGGGTCAAATGCAAAAAAGCTACTCTCGTATTTACTCTCAGTATAATGAAATGTTTCAAGGTAATTTTGATGAAGAAAAAGCAAAACAATTTGGTCTTGAATCACAAGCACTTCAACAATTAATACAGCAAGCTCTTATTTTAAACCTCGCTCAATCTTATCATTTAGAAATTAATGATGCTGCGCTTTTAACTGAATTAAAATCACAAGAAGCATTTTTTGATAAAGGTATTTTTGATAAAGAAATATACAAACAAGTTTTATCAAGAAACAATATGAGTATGAAAGAGTATGAAAGTGATGTAAAAAAAAGTTTATTGATTGAAAAGACTTTGAAACTTCTTCCTGTTGAATCCTCAGCAAATGAGTCCAAAATTCTAAATACTATTATGAATATTTCAGATAAAATAAATTATCAAGTTTTAACTACAAATGATATAACTGTTGATACATCAGATGCTAAAGTAAAATTATTTTGGGAAACTTCATCACAAAACTATATGAGTGAAGTTAGTTATGAGTTAAACTTTGTAAAACAAGCAAAAGTAACAGCAGCGTATGAAGAGGCTGTAATCTCTAAATACTACCAAGAGAACAAAACTAAACTTAAAGACAGTGAAGGCAAAATCCTAACTATAGAAAATGCAAAAAATATGATTGTCTCAAAACTAGACGAAAAAGCAACTAAAGATTTAGCTTTAAGATCATATATTGCTTACAAAAAAGGCAAATTAGATACTGAAGCGACCTTAGAGAGTGTTACAATTTCAAAGTCAAATAATCCTTACACAGAAGAAGTACTTAAAAAAGTATCTAAACTCTCACTCAGTGCACCTTATATGAAACCTATACTTGTGGGAGGAGACTACTATATATTTGAACTTAAAAAAATAAATCCTTCTCTTATGAAAGCGTATGAAGAGGCGAAAACTGACGTTTTGCCTGCTTATCTTACACAAGCCAAAAAAGCAAAACTCCTTGAGTTAGCAAACATCTCACTAAAAACTTTTAAGGGAGAAACAACAGATTTTATTACAAGCATGGATGGAGACAAAATAAATGGACTTAATAAAGAGGAAGCTGGAGAATTTTTACAAAAATTATTTGTAAGTAAAAATAAAAGGTCTTATATCACCTTAAATAATGGTACAATTGTTCTTTATGATATTTTGGAACAAAAACTGCTAGAGAATTCCAATGTTGATCAAGGTAGATTAATTACCAGGTTAAAAAGTACTTTATTTAACGAAGCTCTTATAAAAAATCTTCAAAATAAGTACAAAACTGAGATATTTATTCAAGGACTCTAAATTGAGCAGAACTGTCTTAGCCATTGATATTGGCTCAACAAAAATATGCGCAATAATTGCTCAGATAAGTGATGACCACTCCATCTCTATTACTGGTGCAGGTACGACCAAAGCTCAAGGTCTCAAAAAAGGAAGTATTACAAATATAGAACTTGCTGCAAGATCTATAAAAACAGCTGTTGAAGATGCTAAACGTGTCTCTGGCAGCAATGTAACCCGTGCTATAGTATCAATATCTGGAGCATATACAAAAAGTTTGAACTCAAATGGTATCGTCAATATTCAATCGAAAGAGATTAGCTTTAAAGAGATAGAACGTGTTATGCATACATCCTTATATAATGCAAATATACCTAATGAATATGAAGTACTTCACGCCCTTCCATTTAACTTCAAAGTAGATGATCAAGACTTCATAGAAGATCCACTTGGAATGAATGCTTCAAGACTTGAAGTTGAAACACACATAATCACAACTCTCAAATCAAATCTAAACAATTTAAAAAAAGCTGTTAATGGTGCTGGTGTTGAAGTAGAAAATGTTGTTTTAGCTGGTTATGCTGCTTCAATTGCAACGCTCAATACTGACGAGAAAGAGCTAGGTATAGCAGTTGTTGACATGGGTGGCAATACTTGTAATATTACGATTCATTCCGGAAATTCTATTAGATATAATGATTTTTTAGGAGTAGGCTCAAACCATGTTACAAGCGATCTCTCAATGGCGCTACACACGCCTCTGAATGTAGCAGACAAAGTAAAACTAACATACGGCTCTTTATTAACACCTCATAATGATTTAATAGAGTTGCCAATTATTGGTGATGAAACAACAACACATGAAGTATCACTAGAAGTAGTGCATAACGTAATCTACGCAAGAGTCGAAGAAACGCTTATGATACTTGATCAGTTCATAAAAAACAGTGGTCTTAAAGATCAGATTGGTGCTGGAATTGTCTTAACTGGTGGTTTTTCAAAAATGGAGGGTATTAGAGAATTAGCAGTAGCAACATTTGGTTCCATACCAGTGCGCTTAGCTCGTCCCGTTGAAATGAATGGGCTTTTTGAGAACCTTAGAGAACCTGAATATTCGAGTGCAATTGGTTTGGTAATATACTCGAGTGCTCCTTATACTGCATATGAAATAGATGTAAACAGAAGAGTAAGGCATACCAATGAAACTCCTAGTGCAGATAGCAGTGTTAACTTTAACCCTAAACTTGACATTCCCATCGCTCCATCTGAAGAAGAACCAAAAGCACAAATGATGAATCTCGAAGCATCAAAGAAAGAAAAAAAGAGTGATGAAGCTAGTTCTTTTAGCAAATTTTGGAACTGGGCTACCCAGTTATTTTAAAGGAGTGAAATAATGGAACCATTTTTAGTAGAAGAATCAAATAGTGTAAGCGGAGCAAGGATTATTGCTGTTGGCGTTGGCGGCGGTGGCGGAAATATGATTGGGCATATGATAAAAGAAGGTGTGAGTGGCATTGAAATGATGCTCATTAATACAGATGCTCAAGTTTTAAGTGAAACAAATGACGCATCTAAAATTCAAATAGGTACTAAACTCACAAAAGGCCTTGGTGCTGGAATGAAGCCATCTATTGGTAAAGATTCTGCTTTAGAAAGTTATGATGAAATCAGATCTGCACTTGAAGGTGCTGATATTGTGTTTATATCTGCTGGTCTTGGTGGAGGCACTGGTACTGGCGCTGCACCAGTTGTTGCTCAGATTGCTAAAGAGATAGGAGCTTTAACAATTTCTATAGTTACAAAACCTTTTATGTTTGAAGGACGTAAACGCCTTAAACTTGCTGAAGCTGGTTTAGAAGAGCTTAAAAAAGAGAGTGACTCGATTGTTGTTATACCAAATGATAAACTCCTTTCTATTATAGATAGGAAACTAGGACTCAAAGAGAGTTTCAAAATAGTTGATAGCGTTTTAGCTCAAGCTGTTAGTGGAACATCTGGTGTTATTCTCTCAAGTGGAGAGAATGATATTAACCTTGATTTTGCCGATTTACAAACTGTAATGAGTCATAAAGGTATGGCACTTATGGGTGTTGGTGAACATGAAGGTGAAAACGCAGCTTATGAAGCTATTAAAGCTGCTATAGAGTCTCCATTATTAGATAATATGTCTATCAACGGTGCTATGGGTGTTTTAGTTCACTTTAGCATGCATCCGGACTTTCCAATGATGGAACTTGCAGAAGCTATGGAAGTAGTTCATGATAGTGCCCATGATGATGCTGAAGTAATTTGGGGAACATCTACAAGTGCAAATTTACCTGAAAACTATATAAAAATCACTATTGTTGCTACTGGATTTGAAAAAGAACTTACAAATAATGAAGACTTTGTAAGTGAAAATCCGGCTCCTCCAAGAGCTAAAGTTCGTCCTCGCTTAGTTGTTGGTGGTGAACTAGATGGAGACTATCTAGATATTCCAGCTTACATGAGACAACAACAAGACTAAACTTTGCACTCCTTTGAAAAAATCATAAAGTCCAAATCACTCCTTGGGCTTCGTGAAACTTCCACATTAAAAGAAATTAAAAACAAATATAAAAATCTCATGAAAAAATGGCATCCGGATAAACATAAGGACGACCCCCAAAAAGCGACTAAAATGAGCATGCAGATTAATGAAGCTTATGAAATTATTTTAGCGTACTGTAACTCTTATGAATACCCTTTTGATGAAGAGTCTATTAAAAAAACTCACTACTCTCCTTCCGAGTGGTGGCATGATAAATTTGGAGGCAGATAGTTTTTTTTAACTTGGCAAATATAGCTCTTGATTAACATCATTCAAAGTACCTCTGTTTTATGTAATAATACAAATTAAATAATTCAAGGTAAATTAAAATGAATAAAATAACTTTACTACTTTTAGCGCTAAGCATCTCTCTTTTTTCATCTGAAATTAAATCAAAATCAGGTGAATTTCCAGCTAAAGAGATGAAAAAACAAAATCTAGAAATTACAAGATTAGCTGCTGAATCAATTTCAAAAGATTTACCACAAACTATTGATAAATACACAACTTTGACAAAGGTAGTAAGCGAAGAAACAACACTTGTTTGGACTTTTGAAATAAATACTGGTGTAAAAAGTGATGAAAGTGTACAAAAAGAAGATCATAGCAGAATGAAAAAAGCTGTTACAACAGGAATCTGCCAATCTTCTAGCAAATTGTTAACGGCTGGAATCAATACTTCATATATCTATGTAAGTGCAAAAACAAAAGCTATTTTGTTTAGATTTGATATATCACAAAAAGATTGTATAGGCATATAATTTGTCTATAAAAGACACGATTCTGTCGATAGATTTTTTTTCCTCTTTAAATGGAGAACAAATAAATCTACTCAGTGAAATATCAACAGTACACTCTTATACTAAAGACTACATTGTGCATTATGAGAAAAAAGAGAATGAAAATTTACTTTTTTTAACCAATGGATTAGCTAAGGCTTATAAAATAGATAAGCATAATAATGAAATATTTTTATATTATATTTACAAAAATACCCTGCTTTCAGAAATTTCAGATATTAATTCAAATACTTTAGTATCTTTTTCAAATATAGAGATTGTTGAAGACTCTAAAATATTAAGTATAAACTATCAAAAATTCAGTGATTTTTTTTTAAATAGGAATCTTTTATGTTTAGAGTTTGCTAAGGAAATCATAAAACGCTCACTGCAATTACAAACCTTAGTCAATAGAGAATTTATTTTTGATTCAGTGGCAAAAGTTGCTATGATGATATCTTCTGATATTGATATGTTTAACAAACTCAAACGTCACGATATTTCCCTTATTTTACATATTCAGCCTGCTACACTATCTCGTGTTTTAAATAGATTAAAACGCAATAAAATTATTGATATAATGCATGGAAAGATTACTATAGTAGACTCTCTTGCATTAGAAAAAATTTATAAGGATTAATTGAATGACTAAAATAAAAATAATTGGTGCATTAGTTTTTACTTCATCTATACTTGTAACTGTTCTATTTAACTACGCTAATGAGCAAAGTAAAATAAGTAATGCTCTTCTAAATACAATAAACCAACAAAAAGCTTTTACGCAAGAGATATCCAAAAATATTTTTTATATTTATAAAAATAAAAATGCCTCTTTAATTCAACTAGACAACTCACTTAAAGGTTTTATCTTAAATATGAATTCCAAAGATAAAAAAATAAATCAAATGAATTCTATTGCCATTAAAGAACAGAGTGTTAAAATCTTATCCTTATGGAATAGTTTTTATCTGGAAGTACAGCACTTTAGAGATTTAAGTAAAATAACTACATCATATTCAAAAATTCTCTTAGAAAAATCTGTAAATAAAATTTACAACATAAATTTGGACCTTATAATAGAGTTTGATAAACTCATAGATATCCATCAAGCAGAATCACAAAAGAAGATGCTTATTTATGAAAATCTAGAATATTTTTTATTTTTTATCTTAGTAAGTCTTCTTATATATCTTTTTACTCAAGTTAAAGAGGTACTTGTATTTATACAAAGATTTTTAACTACCTCCAAAAAAGTGATTTCAAATTCTAGTATAAAAGATTTACAACCGTTAAAAACCGAAGTTAATAATACAAATTCTGCCATTTTTGATGCTGCAAATAATTTCAACTTTCTTATAAAAAAAATAAATGACTCTATTGTATACTCTAGCGAATCAATAGAACACTCCTACAAATCACTAGAATCAGTTGAAAGCAATATTGAAGACTTTCTTGAGCTAGTTTATAGTATGGATGATAATAAAGAGGTGGATAAAGAATTAACAAAAAAAGAAGATGCCATAATACAGACGCTTGAAAAACTAACCTCTGCAACACAACACTTAAAAGAGTTAAAAATGGATTTAAACAGCCTTGTTTCTGATCACTCTCACTAATAATCTTAAAATATAAAATTAATTATATATTTTGACCTTAGTCAAATTATCAGTATAAAAAATATAATATTATTGCGTATCATTTGGGTATATTTGTACTCAAAGGAAGATTAAGGAGAAGATTATGAGCAAGACTTTCAATAAGCTAACTTCGCTTTTTTTAGGTACTACACTAGCTGCAACAGTTGCATCTGCTGCCGGTGGTGAACTACAAAAAATAATGCAAGATAGAGGCTTAACAGAAAATGACGTTATTCGTGCTGCAAAAACTTATCTGCCAACTGGTGGAAGAGATGAGTTTGTTGTATTTAGTTCAGGTGGACAAAGTGGGCAAATGCTCGTTTATGGTGTACCTTCAATGAAGATATTAAAATATATCGCAGTATTTACACCTGAGCCATGGCAAGGTTATGGATTTGATGAAGAGAGTAAAAAGGTTTTAAGACAGGGTAATGTCCGTGGTCGTGAAATTAATTGGGGAGATACTCATCACCCTGCACTTTCAGAAGTAGATGGTAAATATGATGGTAAATGGCTAGTTATTAATGATAAAGCAAATCCTCGTATTGCTGTAATTAGTTTAGGAGATTTTGAAACTCAACAGATTGTTGTAAATCCTGTATTTAAATCAGCACACGGTGGAGCTTTCTTCACTCAAAATTCTGAATATATTATTGAAGCTGCACAATATGCTGCACCATTTGATAATAACTATCACCCAATCGAAGAGTACAAAGAGACTTACCGTGGTGGTGCTACAATGTGGAAATTCGATTCTAAAATAGGTAGAATTGACGAAAAAGCTTCTTTTACTATTGAGATGCCTCCATATATGCAAGATTTAAGTGATTCTGGTAAAGGTGTTTCCGATGGTTGGGGATTTACAAACTCATTCAACTCTGAAATGTACACAGGTGGTATCGAAGTTGGTATGCCTCCATTTGAAGCTGGTTGTAGTCGAAATGATACAGACTTTTTACATGTATATAACTGGAAAAAATTAGCAAAACTTGCTGAAAAGAAAGAAAATGTTATGGTTGTTAATGGTCATAGAATTGTTCCTATGGATATAGCTGTTAAAAATGAGGCACTATTCTTAATTCCTGAACCTAAATCACCTCACGGTGTTGATGTTTCTCCAGATGGTGAATATATCACAGTTTGTGGTAAGCTCGATACTCACGCTTCTGTTTATAAATGGAGCAAAATTAAAAAACTTATCCAAGATAAAAAATATGTTGGTAAAGATCCATATGGTATTCCTATCTTAGATATGAAATCATCTTTACATGGTCAAGTTGAGTTAGGTCTTGGGCCATTACATAATCAGTATTCAAACGTAGATGGTGAGATTTATACTTCACTTTATGTTGATTCACAAATTGTTAAATGGAACTATAAAGATTTAAAAGTTCTTGACAAAGAAAATGTTCACTATAATGTTGGACACCTTTGTGGTATGGAAGGAAAATCTGCTGACCCTCAAGGTAAGTATATTATCTCTCTTAACAAACTTGCTATTGATAGATTCCAAAATGTTGGTCCTCTTCACCCACAAAATCACCAGCTGATTGATATTCGTGGTAAAACTATGGATCTTCTCTATGATATGCCAATTCCTTTAGGTGAGCCTCACCAAGCTGTAGCAATTAGAGCTGAAAAACTGCACCCACACGTAAGATACAAAATGGGTACAAACTCTAGAACTGGTAAACAACATATTGGTAAAACTCTAGCTGGACAAGAAAGAGTTGAGAGAAAAGGCAATAAAGTTTTTGTATATGCTACTATGGTTAGATCTCATATAAATCCTGAAAGAGTCACTGTTAATAAAGGTGATGAAGTAACTATGTATTTAACTAATCTTGAGAGAGCTCAAGATGAGACTCATGGTTTTACAGTTGACCACTATGATGTACATGCCTCTTTAGAGCCAGGTGAAACAGCATCTATTAAATTCACTGCTGATATTGAGGGAGTTTTTCCTTACTACTGTACTGAGTTTTGTTCTGCACTTCACTTAGAAATGATGGGTTATTTAATGGTTAAAGATCCGAACAAAAAATACACTTCGGCTCAAAAACTAAAAATGCAAACTATGTCTAAAGAAGAGTTAAAAGCTGAATACGACAAAACTGTTGCTGTTAATACTGCTACAGATGCTGTAATTCAATCAGTTGTTGCTTTCTTGAAAGAGAATAAATTCGGTGATCATAAAGTTGTTGCTGATCTTGTAACTGATGCACTTGACCAATATGGACAAATTCCTGCACAGAAAAAACTAGCTGATGAAGCTGTAAAAGCTGGCGATTATGAAAAAGCTATTCTTTTTGAAAATATGATCTGGCAATATATGGTTAAAACTGCAGACGTTGGTATTAGAGCAAAAGATGCTCTTGTAAGACTAATCGCTACAAAACAGTCTGCTTCTACACAAGCTGGTGAAAGAGCATTTAACGAAGGTGGTTGTTCAGGTTGTCACGTTATAGGTAAAGTATCTTCAGGTCCAGACCTTACAGGTGCATTACAAAGACATGAAAATGGTGAAAAATGGGTTAAAGATTTCATTATGAACCCTGAAAAAATGTATCATGATGCTTATGTAAAAAGTATGATTGATTACTTTAATCTCAAAATGCCTAATCAGCACATGAGTGATAAAGAAGCTACTGACATTATCGAATACCTTAAATGGGTAGATGAGAATGCAAACTTATTTTAAAAATAAATAAGTTATTTTTATACAAGGGAAGGAAAAGAGGTTATACTTTTTTTCCTTCCCATTTTTTTTGTATATAATGGACCTACCTTGACATATGTCATAGCAAATACAATATATATCTAGTATAATAAATTAAATCTATAATTATTATAATATTTAATTTGAAGACTATCCTAGTCTTGAAATTAAATCTTTCAACAAGGAATATATATGCATCCAAGTCTACTCAAAGCAAGAATTTTTACAATACTGGCTTTAATTATTTTAACGATATCGTTCACATTTCCAATGATTGCGTTTCATGGTGTCTTAAACAAAATTCATGAAGGTAAAGGTGAAGAAGTATCATCTTTTAGTAAATCTGTATGGAATCTATATAATCAAGGTAGATACAAAAGTGTAACTACAGATAAAGATGCTCATAATGATCTTGGAAAAATGATAGAGACTCAGGCTGAATTAGGAACAGGTTCTTTACCTATTTGGGCTGTATCTCTTGAAGCTCCAAATTATCCAAAAGAAGCTTTCCCTGAGGGAATCCCTGTGTTTTTCCATTTTGATGGATATAGTGGTGAAGTTCATGAGATGAATACAATTAACCACTATGTAGGAATGGATCCAATGTGGGTTGGCGGTACAATTGAGAGAGAAATTGGTCTTTATGCACTACTTTTGTTGTCTCTAGGTATGATATATTTTATGGCATATAACAATAAAATTCTAAATTATCTAATGCTTATTCCAGCTTCTTTACCTGTTTTATTTATTGCTGATTACTCCTATTGGCTTTATTGGTTTGGGCACAATCTTCATGACTGGGGAGCATTTAAAATAAAACCTTTTATGCCAACGGTTTTTGGAGATGGTAAAATTGCTCAGTTTATTACACATTCGTATCCAACAATTGGCTTTTATATGCTTGTAGCTATTGGTCTTCTTTCGCTTCTTGCGTTTTTTGCAAAACAAAAAGCAATGAAAGAGATGGAAGCGTAAGCTCTGTTTTAAGGTTTTTAAATGTTTAAATTATTTTTTATTATCTCTTTATCACTACTAAGCTCTCTGAGTGCAAACGTGCTACAAGATGCTATAGATAGTGCACCAGATGGTTCGATTTTGAAACTTCCTGCAGGTGTGTATAAAGGAAAGATAGTAATAAATAAACCTCTCACTATAATCGGGAAAGAAGATGGTGTTGTTATTGATGGAGAGGGAGAGGGAACTGTAATTAAAACAAAAGGTTCTTACATTACACTCAAAAATCTCAGAATAACAAACAGTGGAGATCAACATCATACGATAGATGCCGCAATAGCTATGACGGAAGGTAAACAGTGTGAAATTAGTAATGTAACTATAGATAACTGTCTCTTCGGCATAGATTTACAGATGATAAGCAACTCAATTATCTCAAATAACTACATAAGCTCCAAAGACGTGGATTTAGGGCTTCGTGGAGATGGCTTAAGACTTTGGTATGCGAATGATAACCTTGTAATAAAAAACACACTTTATAAGTCAAGAGACATGGTTGTTTGGTACTCCCATGGAAATACAATCGAAGAAAATCATGGAGAGTGGTGTAGATATTCTTTGCACTTTATGTATGCTGGTAAAAATTGGGTTAAAAACAATACCTATCAGTTTAATTCAGTGGGTATCTTTTTTATGTATTCCAATGATACAATTGCAACTGGTAACATTGTTAAAAGTTCTCTAGGTGCTACGGGTATGGGCATAGGATTAAAAGATGTTTCCAACTTCACCATAGAAAACAACACCGTTATTTACTGCGCCCAAGGCTTATATATCGACAGATCACCGTTTGAGCCAGATACACATAATTGGATTATTGGAAATAAAGTTTTATATAACTCAGAAGCTATGCATTTTCACTCATTGAGTGAAAACAATATTATTAAGGGTAATGCAATAATGGGAAATATTGAAGATATCGTAAATGATAGCAGAGGAAGTAAAACTAATGAGAATGAAATAGTCGGAAACTATTGGGACAACTATGCCGGATTTGATAGAGATGGAGACAACATAGGTGATACTCCACACAAGGTTTTTCAATATGCGGACCAACTTTGGATTTACAACCCAGATGTTAAGTTTTTTTATGGTTCACCGGTTATTTCATTACTAAATTTTTTAGCTAAATTGGCTCCTTTTTCAAAGCCGCTTTTTTTACTTGAAGATGAACAACCTAAAGTTAGGATAGAAGGATAATTTTATGGCAAAAATACAAACAGATAGAAGAGATTTTATAAAGTACTCTACACTTGGTGTTTTAGGACTTGTACTCGGGGGCGGAATAGTTTTGAGTCCCTACCCTCTTAGAGCAGAAAACAGACTTCGTCCTCCTGGTGCAATAGCTGAAAAAGATTTTTTAGCTTTATGTATTAAATGTGGCCAATGTCTTCAAGTATGCCCATATCATTCTATAGAGCTTGCAGATGTAGATATGGGACATGGTGTTGGAACTCCATACATAGATGCAAATATTCGAGGGTGTTATGCTTGTGAAGCAGTACCGTGTGTTTTAGCATGCCCGAGTGGAGCATTGGATCACAATACAGAAAAAGCGACAGATATTAAAATGGGTATAGCAGTTTTAGAAAATCCTAAAACTTGTTTAGCTGTGTTAAATCAACCTGTACCAGCTGGTTATGCCGACGAAATGAAAGCGTTTACTAAAAATGTAGTAAACATAAATCCACTTGAAGAAAAACTCTTAGAAAAGTTCGACGGATATGAGGGTAAAGCGTGTACACTTTGTGCTGACATGTGTCCTATGCCTAATCCTCTTAGTGCGATTGCCATGGTAACAACAGGTAGTGGTATTACCAAACCAATGATATATGATGGATGTACTGGCTGTGGCGTATGTCAAGAAGTTTGTCCAACATCAGTCCCATCAATTGTAATTAAGCCAAGAATGACTTACGAAGAATATTATGAAAATAAAGCTTAGGAGCTAATTATGAAAACATATAATAAAAACAGGGGTACTAAGTGTTTAATTTTAGCCTCATCATTTTTACTAATTACTGCGTTTAGTGCGTGTAGTGATAGCAGTGAAAAAAAAGCAGGCAAAGAACAAAATGCTGTTAGCGCAAATACTTCTCCTCAAATTGAAGTTGTTCAAAACAAGAATGCTCAAGAAATCAAAGTAGAAGAACATGAAAAAAAAGGGCTTGAAGTAAAAGAGGGAAAAGCTTTTTACTATGATTATAATGTTAAAAGTGAGTATGACCCACAAGAACGACCTGCAAATGAAGATGCGTCTGTAAGAGTAAATCCCAGAACATCTGTTGATGCAAATATGCATGTGAGAAGTCCCTATGAAGAAATTGAAGTATCGTTACTTGTTAGAAAAATGAGTAAAGAGTTCATTGTGAAGTGTTCGGCTTGTCATAATGATTATGCAAATGGAATTATCGGGCCATCACTTTTAGGAAAAAATTCTGACTTTATATTTAATGCGATTGCAGATTTTAAAAGTGGTAAAAAATCAAATCCACTCATGAATGACTTGATTAAAATGATGAGTGAAAAAGAGATAAGAAAAATGGCAAATGAAATATATGATTTTAATCAAGAAATTACACAATTGAGGAACAAATAATGAAAAATATAATCGTAGGACTTTTTACACTCTTAATAGTCGGACTAATGGGATGGGTCGCTTCACAAGGTGGTGCATATCACGGTGGTGAACATGGGAAAGTTATAGAAGATTTCGGCGACACTATGACAAACGCAGCAACAACTGCTGCTCCAGAAGAAAAATCAGACAGAGAAAAAGAAAATGAAGCACTAGGTGCATTAAGAGATAAAGCAGGAAATGCTGGTGCATTTAAAGTTTCTCAAGAGTATAAAAGTAAATGTTCATCTTGCCATGGTGTAAATGGTTCTGGTTTTCAAAATGGTAAAGCCATGATGGGCCCTAAAATAATTGGTCAGAGTGCAGAAAAATTATATAAAGACTTAACTGATTTTAAAGCTGGAAGAAAAGAAAACATGGTAATGAAGGGTTTATTGCTAAAACTTAGTAAAGAAGATTTAAAAAGACTTGCTGATGAGATTGGTGAATTCCCTGCTCGTGCTGAGGCACTCAAAAACGCTAACTAAGGCTTTATTATGGATAAGTATAACAATAGAGAAACGATAAGTAAAACTACATTTTGGTCAACATTTTTTAATAAAACAAAAGATGGAAAAACAAAGTTTAGCTACAGAATGAAAAGATGGATTTTAGTTATATCTGTTCATCTTCTGTTTTTCCTATCATTTTTCATCGATTTACAGATGTTAGAGGGAACACTTAGCGGTTCTAGAGTTTTGGGCTTTCATTTGATTGATCCATTTATGACACTAGAAGTATTTTTAGCAACTTATCACTTACCTATTAATATAATAATTGGTACAGTAACAATTTTAATTGTTTATCTTTTAGTTGGTGGTAAAAGTTACTGTGCATGGGTTTGTCCATATGGAATACTAAGTGAAGTTGGTGAAAAATTCCACAATACACTTGTAAAGAAAAAAATTATTAAAAGTAGAAAGTTTGACCATAGAGTTAGATATATTTTTTGGACTATTTTTTTAGTTCTCTCCTTTACTAGTGGTTATATTGTATTTGAGACATTCAATGTTGTTGGAATTTTAAGTAGAATGGTTGCTTATGGTTGGAGTGTTGCTCTCATCTGGGTAGCAATTGTATTTGCTATGGAAGTTTTCTTTTCTCGTCGTGCTTGGTGTACATATATTTGCCCTATCGGTACAACATACGGAATGATAGGAAAAGTTTCAGCTCTTAGAATTGAATGGAATGACAACTGTGATAGCTGTATGGTTTGTCATGATGTATGTTTTGAATCTCAAGTTCTGGAGATTACAAAAGCAAAATATAAAAAACAGATAGATGAGAAGAATATAACAACTCAATACATTACAGGTGCAGATTGTACTCTATGTGGAAGATGTATAGATGTTTGTCATGCAGACGCTTTAAAATTTGATTTTAGATTAAAAGGTTTGGTATAGATATGATAAAAGTTTCAAACCTGACTAAAAAGTTTGGCTCTCATGTATCACTTGATAGTGTAAACTGCGAATTTAGTAAAAATGAATCTATCGCTCTTATGGGAGCCAATGGTGCTGGAAAAACAACACTTATTCGCTCTGTACTTGGGTATTATCATCCAAATGAAGGACAGGTTCTTATCAATGGTCTCAACCCTATAAAAGAGCGTGTAAAAGTTTTAGAAAATATTAGTTTTGTTCCCCAACTTCCACCTCCAATTAAACTTAGTCTTGATGAATTGATGCAATACATCAGCGTAGGTGCAAAAGTAGATAGAGAATTGATAATGCACTATGCAAATGAGATGAAACTTGATATCAGTGCAAACTTGAATAAATCTTTTTTTAAACTCAGTGGTGGAATGAAACAAAAAATGCTAATCGCTATATCACTAGCTAAGAAGAGTGACATCATCATTTATGATGAACCAACTGCAAATCTTGACCCAAAGGCAAGAGATGATTTTTACAGACTACTCAAGCAAAATGAAGATGAAAAAGTACTTCTTTTCGTTACTCACCGTTTAGAAGAGGTAAAAGATTTAGTAAACAGACAAATTTATATGGACTTAGGGAAAATAGTTTCTGATGAGAAAATTTAAATATCTTTTTATTATTTGTTGTTTATCACTTTTAGTTATCATAACTGGATGTGAATCTCCATCAGATGAAAATACAGATATGAGAATTTGTCCTCAGTGCAACATGCCACTTCCTAATTCAAATGTTCACACCTCGATGATGAGTGGTAATGCAAAAACTGAACATTTTGACGATGTTGGGTGTATGGTTCTATGGATGAAAAAAAATAGTATTGATTTAGAAAGTGTTGACATAAAAGTATTTTCAAATGATACAAAAAAATACATAGATGCTAAAAAAGCATTTTATAAGTTCAATGAAAAAACACCTATGATGTATGGTTTTTCAGCATATGAGAACAAACAAGAAAACATTATATACTTTGATGAAGTAATGATGAAAATGTTAAGAGGCGAGCATATGGCTAACCCAAAAATTAGAAAACAGATATTAGGATACTAGGTGACAATTTTATGAAAAATTTATCTTTAATAGCATATTTAGATTTAAAAGAATCGATTCGAGCAAAATGGTTTGTGGTTTATTCACTTGTTTTTGGTGGACTTATAGCACTGTTTTTTATAGCAGGTGTTACAGAATCTCAAGTTATGGGTTTTAGTGGTCTTAGTCGTCTACTACTCATGTATATTCAGATTACTATAGTTATTTTACCAATTTTTATACTTATTACTACTGTGAGATCAATCTCTGGAGATAGGGACAGCCATGTCTTAGAGTATATGCTCTCTTTTCCTATTTCACTCAACCAGTATTACTGGGGTAAAATTATTGGACGCTTTATAACTGTTTATCTTCCAGTTGTATTTGCTATGATTATTGCAGTTGCATACGGAGCTATTAAAGGTGCTTCAATCCCCTGGAATATTTTCTTTTTATATACCGGTCTTCTTTTTGCAATGAGTAGTGCATTTTTGGGTATTGCTTTTTTTATATCTTCATTTGTTAAATCATCGGAAGTTGCGCTTGGTATTGCATTTTTTATATGGATATTTTTACTTGCGTTTATTGACATAGCTCTTATATCTTTAATGATGCAACAAAGATTTAACGAAGAGCTGATTATTTTCATAGCTATGATTAATCCAATGGAGATTTTCCGTGTAGCTGCTATCTCTTTATTTGATCCAGAACTAACAGTTATGGGCCCTGTTGCGTTTTACATACTTGATTCTATGAGTCAAACAGTTTTTGTCTTGGTGTCTATTGCTTATCCTTTACTGCTTGGTTTACTCTTTGCATTTTTGGGTTATAAAATATTTGAAAAAAAAGATTTAGTTTAAAAGGAGTTTTAATGAATAAAATATTCTTAGGGATGCTATTGATATCTAGTTTAGTGCTTTCTTATGAAATGGATTACGACAATAATACAAGCTGTTTAGTGAGAAATTTTAAAGTATATAAAGATCCAAAATGGGTTGCAAAAATAGAACTTAATGATGGGAAGAAAGTATTTTTTTCATCTCCAAAATCTATGTTTGAATTTTACTTTAGACCTGGAAAATGGTTCGAGGTAGGTGTAAAAAGTGAAGATGACTTTAAAGATATCCTTGTTACAGATTTTGATACAATGAAACCTGTAAAAGCAAAGGGAGCTTTTTATATTTATGGCGCTAATGTAACTGGCCCTGCCGGAGATGACTTAGTTGCGTTTGACTCATACGCAGCAGCTGAAAAGTTTTCAAAAGAACACAATGGCAAAAGAATTTTAGGATTTCGCGATGTAAGTGATGCCCTAATCAGACTTATTAATGGGAGAATATAATTATGACAAAGCCTACACTATTAGACGTTGAAATAGTACTTGATCCAAAAAGATATATAGTAAGTGAAACTGATGAAAAAGGTAAAATTACATATTGTAATGACTATTTTATGGAAGTTTCCGGATATTCTACAGAAGAGCTTATAGGTAAACCTCACAGTATTGTAAGGCATCCTGATATGCCTAAAGTAGTCTTCAAGCTTCTTTGGGAAACTATTTCTGCTGGTAAAAATATCAATGCAGTTGTTAAAAACCTTGCAAAAGATGGCAGATATTATTGGATTTTTACTGAATTTGAAATTAGAAAAGATACTGACACAGGTAAAATTATTGGTTACCATGCCGCAAGAAAAACTATATCAAAGCATGTTATAGCTGTTATTGCAGATTTATATGCAGAACTTTTACAAATAGAAAAAGCACAGGGTGTTGAGGCATCTCAAACGTACCTTATCAACTTTTTAAAAGACAAAGGTGATGATATAGAATTTTCAAATATTATGGAAGAGATTCATAAATTTTACTAATACAACTTAAGAAAGGGCATGAAAAAAGGAACATGAAAATATGAAGTTTTTTAGTACTTTTAATTTTCTTTCCTTTGCTCTTTGCAAATCCCTTTATGACACTAATGAATTTTTATCAAATTTAGCTCCATTTATAGAGCCAAATTTATTACTTGAAGATAAAAAACCTATTTTCCAATAATAAGAACTCTTTTAACAACTTCATTATAATCTACTATCTCTTGCCCCTCTTTAATAGTCTCTTTTGATTTGTGAGCACTAAAGCCATAAGCCATAGGAGTGATATTTTCAGTATCATAAAACGCAGTTCTTGCGTTTATCCATTCTCCTGTTTTTACGTCTGTAATCCAAACAACAGCTTTATCTTTCCAATCTATATTTTCTTCTTTAAACCAAAGAACCATACAGCCAATATCATCAAACATATACTTCTGACCAGTTTGTGGGTTTCGTACCTGTGTTGTATTTTTTCTATCACTGACAACCATCACACATCTAGCACACATATCTCTGTCCCAATGTACTTTTGCCACATCTGAAGTTGATTTTTCCTCACAAGCTGAGAATAAAAAAACTAAAGAACCTATAATTAAAAACCTAAAATAATTCAAAAAAAACCTCCAACTAATTTATCTAATAACATCATCTGCTTCAAGAGTAGCTATTTTCCATGATGGGATTATTGTTGCTGCAACATAAATAGGCACGCTCAAGAAAAACACTAAAAACAGAGTTTGTAAATCTAAAACAAATGATATTTCAAATGGTGGCTTCAAGTCACTATACCCTATAAATATATCTCTCAGCAGAGGAGCATCGAACATATAAACATACGACATTGCTACTATAACACCGAGAAAATAAGCAAAAAGTGAGAGTATCAGGCTCTCATAAAACTTACTTTTAAGTACATCTTCAATTCTCCATCCAATAGCTTTTAAAATGCCCACTTCTCGTTTTTGCTCACTACTAAGTCCGCTCATTTTATCATATATAATAATGAAAAATGTAAAAATAGCTATAACAAATAGTGCTAAAAAAACTCCACTTTTATAATTGAAAATATTTTCATAACTAAGCTTCATATCATCATTTGTAATAACTCTTGCGTTTGGAAACATCTGTTCAATTTTTAGTGCCACTGTTTCAATTTCTTCTATATTTGCAATTTTAACAACCAAGTCTGTAGCTTTTGACTCTTGTAGTCCAAAAATCTCTCTTAATGTATCTTTGGACATGACGATCATATCATTTGATTCTAGCCCTATTTCAGAATCAAAAACACCATTAATACTAACTTTTTTTATTTTGCCATCGGGTTTTATAAAATTAAAATACTCCTTGTAATAATTGTCATTCATAATTTTTTTAACACCTTGACCTACATACATGCCAGAGTTATCAAATTCAGCAGTTTTGACAACCTTATCCAATGTTGTACTGTACTGCTCCTCAAATTCATCAACTCCAATAAGTGTAAAGTTAACACCTGCGTTTATAAAATAATAATATCCCCACACTCTTGCGTTTATACTACTAACACCGGGAATTTCGAGTAGTTTATTACTACTTTTTATCTCTATATCAATATGTCTTGAAGCTTGTGTATTTTGAACTATAATTTCAGGAAGAGCATCAACAGTTGCATTTAGCTCATATTTCATAGAGTTGGTAATAAAAAATATAGATGTCAAAAGAGCTGTCAAAAGAGTAAAAACAATCGTTATAAAAATAGATTTATACCCTTGTCTAAATATTGATCCTATAGCATATTCTATAAGGTGTAGGTTTATTTTATCTCTCATTACTGTGTACTCTTTAACTTTGAATTTGATATGAAATATGTAGCTGGATCAGACTCTCTTAAACATCCATCAAGAGGGTAAATCTCAGATACCATACTCAGACTTCTGTGTCGAATATAGGGATTATTCCAAGAGAGCGCTAAATCAGGTAATCCTGTTAACTTCACAAAAAGAATTTTTTTTGCTTTAACTTCTGTGTTCATAGATTTTACACTACTCAAATAAAATACTTGAGATATAAACATAATCATTAATATTGCAAAAATATAAAACAAAAATAAGCTTTTTTTATTCATCGAGTTTATATACAGCTTCTTGGCTTATATCTTCAAATTTAATAATCTTAGCTCCACGATGGTCCATAAAAAAAGTTTTTGCATCAGCTTCTTCTTTAAAACCAATAAGCTCGTTCCCCATAGGACCATATACATCGCTTCCAATCACATAATAAGCCTTACTGGCATCTATAGTTTTTTGAGTATACCAATCAAGTATCAGCATTTCTGTAATACCCTTTTTATTATCAAAATAGTATTTAAACATATCTTTTGCGCCATCAAAAGAGTAATGCTTCTCACCATAGAAAATTTGTGTTGCCCATTTTGGATATTTATATACAAACATGCCACAAACAGGACACTTTTCATCTTTTTGTACAACTATTTCTCTGAATTTTTTTACTACCTTGGACTCTCTTTTTTTATCCCAAAGGTAGAGAGAGACTGCTTCAAGATAGTTTTGATTTAAGGGTTTACAAAGTTTATCCGAGAGGATTTTTTCCTGCATAGATTCATAAGAGTCAAAAAGGGACGGATCGATCTGAGTGCATTTTTTTATATATATTTTTTCACCCATAGGATATATTTTTTTTTCTTTTATTGTTTGAGATATTTGAGGATAAGCGTGCAAACTTACTACTGAAAAAAATAGTAATAAAAATAGTATAAAATGTCTCAATCTAAGCATCTAACAACCTTTAATGATTTTTTAAATACTATCTAAAAAGTGTTAAATTAGAGTTAAGAGATACGCAACAATGTAAGTCTTCTAAGAAATAATATTAAAAGCCCGATTGCAAGTATTTTAAAATCTATTTCGCTTGCGATATGAATGTTAGCAAACGTATCACTTTGAGTTGCTTCAGCACCCATAGACTGCATTGCAAGAATTTTAGGAGCATATACAGCGCTAAACATCAAAGATGAAAACACTACAGTTACTGATGCACCAAACGCAATAGCATCACGCTGTCCCATCTTGTATTGAATAGTTTCATACAGGACAACATACAGGGTTATAAAATAAAGCCAGTAAGAAAATCTATAAAAAATCTCCGCCATTATTTTTCCAGCATTATAATGATCTAATAGCATTTCAAACAAAATTTTATCTGTGTTAAAAATGACCGGTGCAACCAATGCACCTAAAACTAAAACACCCCCCAAAGAGGCTGCTAAAATAAGTAAGTAACTAAAATCTGCATATATATTTCTTTTCATCATTGTACCTTCATGGTAAAGCCTCTATCAAAGTTGCTTAAATCTTTGTAAAACACTAAACTTTCATATTGTTTATTTTGTAAATATTTTCTTATTTTATCTAGTTGGTCATAACCCATCTCACACGTAAAAAAGTTAATCTTTCTCTTTAAGGCTTCATCAAGCAGTTTATGAATAATTTCATCACCTATGCGCCCACCAAAAAGTGCATTTTGAGGCTCATATGACAGATTTGATTCCAAAGCTTCATTATCTGCAATATAGGGTGGATTTGAAACTAAATAATCTATCTCTTCATGAATCGGTTCAAGTAATGAACCTAAACGCAGCTCTATCCTCTGAGACAACCCAAACGCAGCTATATTTCTCTTTGCAACTTCTATGGCAGCTGGAGATATATCAACAGCTATAAATTTAGCATTTTTAAAGTGTTGTGCTAATAAGACAGAAATAACTCCACTCCCAATCCCAACTTCAACAAAACGCATTGATGTATCTTTATCTTCAACACTCTTTATTACTTCATCTATTAAAATTTCAGTCTCTGGTCGAGGTATTAAAGCTCCCTCATCAATATAAAAATTTTGAGAATAAAAACTCACACTATTGGTAATATACTCAAAAGGTTCATTGGCTGATCTACGTTTTACCCATTCAAATAACTTTTCAATATTTGCAACTTCTGTATTTTGATTTGTAATTAGCCAAAGTTCGTCCTTATTCAAGTGAGCCATTAAAAGAAGTTGAGCCTCACGAGAGGCTCTTGGGATATGAGGATTTAAAACTGTTGTAATCTCTTTTAAAACATCTTTAACTATATTTGAGCTTCGCATTTTCCCTCTAAAGCACTGTTGTCAATGTCACCTAAATCTACACCAAGTTCTTTTAATCTTTGTAAAACAGGAGGATGTGTATAGTGAAAAAATATATATAATGGATGCGAGAGTGGAAAACTTTTATTTTCAGTCACTAGTTTTTTTAATGCGTTTGCAAGCTCTATCGCACCTGATGGACCACCAAGTTCACTTCCCATTCTATCAGCTTCGTACTCATTATGACGACTCACTATTCCCATAATTGGCATCATGACAAAGCCTAAAACTGGCATACATAACAGCAGCAGAATCATCACTAAATATGGCTCTTGTGAAAGTCCCATCTCTAAGTAAAGAGATTCTGGAAGGTTACCAAAAATTCCAAACATAGCAAAAAGCATTGCTCCAACAAGAGCTATGTTTTTATAAATATCTCCGTGTGCGAAGTGCCCTAGTTCATGGCCTAAAACAGCCAAAAGTTCTTTAGTTGTAAGTTTTTCTATGAGAGTATCAAACAAGACAACTCTCTTTGCCTTACCAAATCCGCCAAAATATGCGTTTAGTCTTGCGTCACGTTTGGAAGCATCACTAACAAATACACCAGAACTTACAAAACCTGTTCTATCCATGAGCTTTTTTATATCACTATCCAACTCTTCATCTTGAAGTGGCGTAAGTTTGTCAAAAAACATTGCACGAAACGCAGGATAAAGCATATTTATTAAAACAATAACTACAAATATAAAGGCAAAGCTCCATAACCACCAAAATATAAAATGTGTAATAATCTCATAAATGCCCCAAACAACTAAGGATCCTAGAATCAATGTCAAGCCAAATGAAATAAGCGTATCTTTTACCCATTGAGCTATGCTTGATTTATTAAAACCAAACTTTTCATCAAGAACAAACTTTTCATAATAGCCAAAAGGAAGTGATAATATTGAATTCACTATGAGAAAACTCATAACAATGACAATATTGCGTAAAACATCATTTTCTAAAAATATGTTTGCGTTTAAGAAAGATATACCAACGCCTATCCAAGCTATAAAAAAAATATATTCTATAAAAGAGCTGGCTATGGACATTTTTCTTTAGCAACAGCATAGTTTCCAGCTTTTAGGAAGTCAGTTGCTGATAATAAGATGGGAGATTTTCTTTTTGATTGGTTTATATAGCCTATTTGCATCACACTTGTATATATATTTATTAGAACATATAGAGTGTAAATACTTATTATTGTCATCAACATTCAATTACCTTTATTAGTATTGGCGAAATTTTAACATCTTAAAGTTATAAAATTATTATCTCACTGGTATCTTGTTGATACTCTCTTGTACTTTAATACTATCATCTTTGTTGTCATATACGCTATATGCTACTGAGTAGATAACGCTTAGTAGTAGTCCAGCCAATATTACAGCCCAAACAACCTTTTTCTTTTCACCTTTAAGTGTGTCATAATCACTTATGCTTTCTAATGTCGGTTCACTCATAATTTATCCTTAATAATCTATTTATAAAATAATATCAAAATATTCAAAGTACAATAAGGGAAAGATAAATTAACTTGACGCTTTAAGTAGGTTTTTTATATTGTTTTAACGTCAATCCTCATCTTGATAAGAGTATATGCCATCCGGGTGAAATAGAACAATTTGGCATAATGCCCTCTTTAGAAGAAAAAATATCTACTAAAAAAGCACAAGTAGATGGAGAGTTTTAAGACTCTATATCTCGTAATCAACTACTTTAGACTCACTTGTAACTTCTTTAATAAGCGAAACAACTTTAAGATGTTCTTTGTCAATAGCATAAGCATTTAAAGCCTCTTTTGAATCAAATCTTGAGTAAAGAGACAGATCAAAGGCTCTCTCTGATTGACTAAAATCAACTCCTACTTCTATAGATTGCAACTCATCTATTTTAAGAACAAGTTCGTTAAGTTTTTCCTTTACAAGTTTGATATTGGAAGCTTTATTTTCATCTTTAAACTTAAACATCACTATATGAACTATCATTATTTACCTTTTTTACTGCCATTTTATCTAATATTGCTAAAATACTCTCATGAAAAAAACTTTAAAAGAACTCTATGGCGTAGGCATATTATTTTTGTACTTTTTTAAATGGCCGTATTTTCTTGGTTTTCCCTACCTTTATCTCAATGGCTTAAACAATAATTTCATACTTGATGGATTGTGGTTTTTAGCTATATTTTTAATTTTAAAAGATATCTACACTTTCATTAAAAGAAAAAAATTAAATCAATGTGATACTAAGTAAACATCCCTTTCCAAAAAAATTCTGCAATAATTACAATAAAAAATATACCTGTAAGATTTAAAATAACCCCATAGCGTAACATATCTTTCACATTTACAGCTCCACTACTCATTGCGATTGCGTTTGGTGGTGTGGCGATAGGAAGCATAAAAGCATAACTCGCACAAATAGTTGCTACCATCATAAAAAGTGTTGTATGAATGCCTGTTTGCTCTGCAACTGAATAAATTACTGGAAGTATAATAGATATCAGAGCTGTATTTGAAGTTATTTCTGTTGTAAAAGTTACAAGAAACGCAACTGCAAAAAGTAAGAGTATCGGTGTTAAATGCGTCATAGAGATAAGGTAAGAGGCAACTTCATCTGCAAGACCTGTTGCACTAAATGCCTTTGCTATACTAAACCCTGCTCCAAACAAAAACATAATTCTATATGGAATTTTTGCCTTATCTTCCATCCAAGTTAAAATATTAAATGGTGGAGCAAAGAGAACTAATCCAGCTCCTAAAAGTATTCCCGCTTCGCTAAGTCCAAGACCTTCCCAGTATGGCTTAATGGGTGCGTTTATAAGTAAAAATAAAATGAGAGAACCGAGTATATATAAAACTTTTTTTTGGTCATTGTCTAAAATATGTTTTACTTTATTTCTTTGTATAGGAGTATTTGTTACGCCCAAACTTAGTAGCAAACTCACCGTGATAAGCATTACAAAAACAAGAGGTAATACCATCCACATCCACTGAAAAAACGCTATAGCTTCTATGCCTTTGTTTTGCATCACACCAAGTAAAATAAGATTTGGTGGTGTTCCAATAGGTGTCAGTATTCCTCCTACACTAGCTCCGTATGCAATAGCTAAAGCAAATCGCATCTTAAGTTTTAGATCTTGAGTTAAAAAGAGTGCAATAGAAATAAGTAGCAGAGCAGTTGTCGTATTTGATAATATAGAACTAAGCACTCCTGAAGTTAGAGCTAAAGAAAAAATCATTCCCCTTAGTGTATTTGGAAAAAAAGAGAGTATTTTGTCGGCTATATATGTATGAAGACTACTCTTTTCAACTGCTATAGCAAGCATAAAACCACCTAAAAATAAATATATAATAGGATGTGCATAATTTGTTGATGTCGCTTCTGTAGATAAAATACCAAAAGATGGAAAGAGAATGATAGGTAGCAGTGAAACAACAGCTAAAGGTAATCCTTCATTCGTCCAGAGTGTTACAAGAAACGCAATAATACCTAGAAGTGAAGCTTGAGTTGTATCAAATATATTCAAGGCAACAACAAAGACACCAATCCCAATAATAAATCCCAAAGCTATCTTTTTATACTGCTCTACTTGCGTTTGCATGCTCTTTTCCTTATTTTGAAAGTAAATCCCTTAAAGAAATATGCGGATTTTTACCTTCTAAGAGTTCATAAACTTCTTTTGCTATAGGCAAATACAGATTTTTTTCTTGTGCAATTTTATTGAGTGCATATGTAGTTCCGATACCCTCAGCAACTTCACCTAACTCGTGAAGTATTTCATTTTGGCTTTTTCCAGCAGCTATGCCTAAACCAACTCTAAAATTTCTACTCATTGTTGAAGACGCAGTTAAGAATAAGTCTCCTGCACCACTAAGACCAATAAAACTCTCATCTTTTGCCCCATACACATGACCAAATCTTTGCATCTCTACCAAACCTCGAGAGATAAGTGAAGCTGCTGCGTTTTTTCCAAGTCCTAAGCCTTCGCATATTCCCGCAGCAATTGCAATAACATTTTTATAGGCACCCGTCACTTCAGCACCCATAACATCAGTAGAGGTATATGCTTTAATAAATGAGGGGAAAAAAGAAGCAAAAGTTTCACTTAGTTCTTGATTTTTAGAATTAACTACAAGTGCAGTTGGTAGAGATTGCTGTACTTCTGTTGCAAAAGATGGTCCGGATAAAAACGCAATATTTTCATCAGGCACATAATCTTTATAAATATCATTTAAAAACTTTCCTGTTTTTGCTTCAATACCCTTAGCTGCAACTAATATTTTTTGATTTTTATAAATAAAATTCTCTTTTAACCATGCTGAAATCTGTTGGGCTGGAATTGCAATCACTAAATATTCTAACTCTAAAATCTCTTTGAGAGAAACAAAGTTTTTTAAATCCCTTGGTGTTCTTGATGTAATCAAAACATCATTTTTTTCACTCAAAGCAAAGGCTAAAGCCAAGCCCCATTTTCCAGCTCCTATGACTCCAATTTTCATAATGTACCACCTACTAATTTTTCAAACTTTTTTATGTCAGCTTCATAGCCAATAACTACAAAAATGTCACCATTTGCTATGAGATGATGCTTGGCCTTACTAGAGAAAATAAACTCACTATTGCCATCTACATGCATAACAGACAAAACTAAAATACCGTACTTTTTATTCCACTCAATTTCTGATGGATAAATACCATCTCCGTTATCTTTTAAAAAACATCTATGATTTTTAATCTCAATTTGGGCGACTTTTAAATCACTTTTTTCATATAAAATATTATGTAAAACTTCTGTAACAATGGGTTTTTCCAAAATATTAGTGATAATAGAAGCTGTTGCTTGGACTAATGGAATAACCTTATTTGCACCTGCCATACTTAACTTATTAGCACTCTCTTTATTTTTTGACAAGGCAATAATATTTAATTTTTTAAACGCAGCTCTAAGTGAGATGGTTAAAAATATATTTTGTGCATTATCCTCTAAGACACAAAACGCAATAGAGTTCTCCATGTCATAATTATTTTTTAAATCACTCCAGTCATCACTTAAATCAAATCTTTCAATATTAAAGCTATCTAACTCTTTTCTGGGGGCATCACTATCGAGTTTGAAAATCAATATATTATTGTATTTATGCGCAACATTTTTTGCAATATGCGAAGCATAATCGTTATATCCAAATATTAAAGCACTTATTTTCATCTTTTTATCTTTTTATGTAAATGTTTTTCAAACTCTGTTATAAAAATACTATTTCCTATAATAAGCAGATAATCCCCTTCTTCTAAAAGGGTCGAATCATTTGGATCAAAATAGAAGCTTTGATCGATTTTTTTATACACGCCAAGAAGCAATAATCTATACTCAGAAGTATGCAATTGTTCAATAGTTATATAGTTTGTTAAAATTTTCTGTGTAATAATTATCTCTTGAATATTCACACTTGCGTATTCAGATCGAAGCGCATGAATAACCTCAAAAGCAACCGGCTGTCCCACAAACTCTTTTGTTATTAGCCCAACTAGTTCTTTAGAGTAGAGTATCTCATTCACACCCATAAAGCTTAACTTATTTCTATTGGTCTCATGCATCAGTAGAGATAAAATATATATCTCTTTGTTAAAAGAACGTACAGTAAGCGCTGTGTAAACATTTTCAACGTCACTCTCTCTTAAACAAAGAATAGCTTTTACCTGTATGCTCATATCAATATTTAACTTTCTGTAGCTATCAACACTACCCGGATCATAATTAAGCGCTGTAAAACCATCTTTTTGGGCTTTTTCAATTCTACCAACATCTTCATCTAAAACTATAAGCTTATTATTTTTTGAGAGTTCAATGGCAACTTCACGGGCAATATTTTCATAGCCACAAATAATATAAAACTGCTCTAACTTCTTTAAATCGTCTATCATCTTTGTTTCTTTTATCTCATCAAGTTTTTCAGTAAATGCAGAAACTACTAAAGAGGTCGTAAATGCTAAAACTGCAATACCAGCAATAATTACAAACATTGCAACTAGTCTTCCAGCATCAGTTGTCGGAGTAATATCTCCATATCCCACCGTAGAAATTGTCACTATTGACCAGTAAACTGCTTCATAGAGTGTATCAATAGGAGAGTTGGGATTATTAGCTTCCATAACATATATAAGAACGGATGAGACAAATATGACAATGGATGAAAACATTAAAAGTGTTAAGAATTCAAATTTTTTTGTAGCTAAAACAGAACTAAATGTTTGAAAACTTCTTGCATATCTAAAGAGTTTAAAAACACGAAAAAGTACAAATATACGCAATAGCCTTAACTGATGAAAGAAAGGAACAATTGCTAAAAGATCTATAATAGCTCTTGCTGAGCTTATATATTTGAGTTTAATTTTTACAATATCTAAAAAAGAAGCAAAAAGATTAAACTCTTTTCCAAGCATAGTGTTGTGCTCGTTTTGCTTAATAATTATCTCGCTTACACTACTACTTAACCATAAACGCAATAAATATTCAATAAGAAATAAAATAGAAATAATATAATTATTAAAATATAAAAAATACTCATTGATATGAAACTTGACTTCACTAATAAGGATTATAACACTTATGACTACAAGCATAATCATAAACATATCAAAGTATTTTTTATATTTATAGTTATCGTTTTCTAGAAAATTATAAAAAAAACGTTTCTTCGTCTGATACTTTTTAGATGTATTTAAAAAAAATGCTACATCCAGTACCAAGCGTTTTATCATTTTATCTAACTCAGTTTTTCTTTTAATATTTCGTTTACAGCCTGAGGATTAGCACTTCCTTTAGAAGCTTTCATTACTTGACCAACAAAAAAACCAAAGAGTTTATCTTTACCACTTTTGAACTGATCAACTTTCTCAGGATTTGCATCTATAATCTCATCACACATAGCTTCTAAAGCACCGGTATCTGTAACTTGTTTTAATCCTAATGCATCAATAACACCATCTACATCCAAGTTCTCTTCCATTAACTTATCAAGAATTTCTTTAGCAGCTTTGCCACTAATAGTTTGGTCTTCTATACGTTTTACTAAAAACCCAAGTTTTTGTGCACTTACTGGTGAATTTGTAATATTTACATCCCCTTTTAAACGCCCTTGAAGCTCAACTGTAAGCCATGTAGTCGCATTTTTTGCACTTATACCTTGCTCCATCATTTCTTCAAAGAAGTGAGCCATTTCAATAGATGAAGTAATCACACCTGCATTATATTTATTCATGCCATACTCTTTTACAAATCTATCACGTTTTGCATCCGGAAGCTCTGGAATTTTAGAGTAAAGTTCCATCATTTCATCACTTATAACTGCTTTTAAAAGATCTGGCTCTGGAAAGTAACGATAATCTGCTGCCTCTTCTTTACCGCGCATCGAACGAGTCTCTTGTTTTGTTTGATCAAAAAGACGCGTTTCCTGAGAAATTTCTCTCTCATAAACGCCATCTTCCCAAGCTTCACTCTGGCGAGCAACTTCAAGTTCTATAGCCTTATGAATGAATTTAAAAGAGTTAATATTTTTAACTTCTACACGCGTATAAAGTTTCTCATCACCTTGTGGACGAATAGAGACATTCACATCAACACGAAAAGAGCCCTCTTGCATATTTGCATCACCAATATCTAAATAGCGAATTATTGAATGGAGTTTTTTGAGGTAAAGAATCGCCTCTTCTGCTGAACGCATATCTGGCTGTGAAACAATCTCTAAAAGTGGTGTTCCTGCACGGTTTAAATCAACTTTAGAAATATCTCCCTCATGAATATTTTTTCCAGCATCAGCTTCAATATGAGCAAATCCAACACGAATAGTTTTATGGGAGCCATCTTCAAAATCTATATCTAAAGTACCATTTTGGATTACAGGTGTGTAAAACTGTGTAATTTGATATGCTGAAGGACTATCAGGATAAAAATATGATTTACGATCAAAATAAGAAGTACGATTGACTCTCGCACCTAAAGCTGTACCAAGCATGATCGCTTTTTGTAAGACTTCTTTATTTAAAACAGGAAGAGCGCCAGGAAGGGCCAAACAAGTTGGACAAGTATTGACATTTTGTTTATGATTAAAACTCGTTGGACACGAGCAAAAAAGTTTAGTTTTTGTGTTTAGCTGTACATGGACTTCAAGACCGATAACTACTTCAAACATGGATTTCCTTGGATATAATAATTTGATATTTAATTCTAACTAATTAAAGCTTTTAACTCTCATAAAGCTTTTTAGGTTACATTAACTTTATTTTATAATCGTCTCTATAAAGAGTCAAATTTACGTTTTTAATTGTAGGTGATATTGTTTTAGAATTTCAAACTCTTTTTGAGTTAAAATTTTGTTTTTTAAAATCTTCTCTAATTCTAAAATTCTCTTTGCATTTGCAGGATGCTTTATTTCCTCTTTTTCTTTTTCTTTCTTTGGCTTATAGGCCTTGGCATGTCTACTTGAGTAAATATACGAAATCAATCCCATAGCTCCAAAAACTACCACGAAAAGAATTCCCTCTAAAAAAATACTCTTTTGCTCACTTTGAGAAATCGTTCCTGCAAATACAATAGTTTTAAAAAGAAGGAGGAGTATTGTTGATTTAATCATTTTGTTCACTTTTTTGAGAATATATTTTTTCTAAAAGTTCTGTCTGTTTTTTACTCTGCGCTAATCGTTCTCTATGGATTGAAAATGCATCTAAAATCAAAATCATTATAAGTGAAAATAATATAAAAAGAATGGTGGTAAAAAGAGCTAGACCTAAGCCTAAAACTAGAAAGATTTTAAAAGTGAAAAGAGCACCTAATAGGAGTATTGCCCAAGATGCTCCAAGCAAAAAATTGATAATTCTCTCGAATATATCTTTTTGCACAGTTATGACGACTTAGTGGTCGTCTACAGCTACTGCTGAACCAATATAAACAGTTGTCAGCATCATAAAGATAAACGCTTGTAAAAATGCCATAAAAGTAAGAAGTGCAAATGGAATCATTGGTAACAACCAAGGTGCAAGCATCAAGATTACCATTAAGAACATATCATCACCTTTTACATTTCCAAAAAGACGAAAAGAAAGAGATACTAAACGCGAAAAATGAGAAACTATTTCAATTGGAAACATTAACCAATACAACCACCAAACTGGGCCCATAAAGTGTTTAAAGTATTTAATAACACCTTGTTCTTTGATACCAACATAGTTATAGTAAACAAATACAACTAATGCGAGAGTCAGAGGCATTTCTAAAAATGCAGTTGGAGCTTCAAATCCTGGAATAACACCTATTAAGTTAGCGATACCAACAAAAAGACCAATAGTAGCTACAAGTGGAAGATATTTACGAGCATTTTCTTTACCCATAACATCTGTTCCCATTTGTAACACACCCTGAATATAAGCTTCCATTACATTTTGAGTACCTTTTGGAACTAATTGTAAGTTTGACATAGCAACTCTAACTAACAACATAGCAAGACCAGCTGATAACAGCATGTGAGTTATATAAATAAAAGACTTATCATGAGTAATAAGACCGAAAAACGTAAACAGTTCTGGCATAGAAGAGCTCCCTATCTAAAATAAATTATAAAATTATATTCAAAATTGCATTAAATTATTATAATAGTAGAGGTGATTTTTAAAATTCATCGCAAATTAGCAAGAACAATAGGATTTTAATGCAACAGGATTTATCTTATGTTAATAAATAAGATTTAAAAATGAAAGTAGCTAAAAGCTACTTTGCAAATTCTATAGCTCTACTTTCACGAATAACATTTACTTTTATTTCACCAGGATACTGCACTCTCTCTTCTATCTCAGTAGCAATCTCTTTTGCCATTAAAATAGATTCATCATCGTTAATTAGATTTGCATTTACTATAACTCTGACTTCACGACCTGCGTTTATAGCGTAGGCTTGTTTCACACCTGTATGTTCTGATGCAATATTCTCTATCTCTGTTACACGCTTTAAGAAACTCTCAAGCACTTCTCTTCTGGCTCCTGGACGAGCTGCTGAAAGTGCATCTGCTGCACAAACAGCACCGCACTCTACAGAGTTAATCTCTTCATGTCCATGATGCGCATATATTGCGTTTATCACAACACTGTTTTCATTATAACGCTTACAAATTTGTACACCTAAATCAACATGGTTTCCATCATGGTCATGAGTAAGAGATTTACCTATATCATGCAATAATCCAGCTCTTTTTGCAAGAATCGGATCTCCTCCCATTTCTGAAGCCATCATTCCAGCCAAGTGCGCAACTTCTAAAGTATGAGCTAAAGCATTTTGTCCATAACTTGCCCTATATCGCAGACGACCAATCAACTTCATTAATTCAGGGTGCATAACACCTATTTGCATATCAGAAACTAACACTTCACCTTCAGCAAGAATAGAGGCTTCAAATTCCTTAGAAACTTTTTGAAATATCTCTTCAATTCTAGCCGGCTGAATCCTACCATCTTCTATCAGCAGTTGGAGAGTCTTAGTAGCTATAGCTCTGCGGTAGAGATTAAAACTACTCACAAGTATTGCGTTTGGGGTGTCATCTATAATGATATCAACACCCATAAGTGTTTCAAGAGCCTTTATATTTCGTCCCTCTTTGCCAATAATTCGCCCTTTGAGCTCATCATTTTCTAAGTGTACCAAATTTGTTAATCTTTCAGAAGCAAATTCTCCTGCAAACCTACTTGTAGCCTGAGCTAAAATATAGTTTGCTTTTCGCTCACCCTGCTCTTTAGCCTCATTTTCATACCGTCTTACTATATGAGAAATTTCACCTCGAGACTTCTCTTCTATATTTTTTAATAATACAGCTTTCGCTTTCTCTTTAGTCATTCCTGCACTATGCTCGATTACATGTACAGCCTCATCTATTTTACTCTCATATCTTTTTTTTAGGGAGTTTAAAGATTTTTCATTTCTCTCTAAATTTAGCTTTTGCGACTTAATAAGCTCACTTTCAGAGTGTATTTTTGTCTCTTCATTTTGCTTAAAACGTTGAAAACTCTGTTCTTGTCTTATTAAATCATCTTCTCTTTGATTCAGATTAGCTTTAGCTCTCTCTTTAGCACTTTCATATTGTTTTGTTGCTTCTAACTCAATCTCGCGAGATTTAATATGAGCACGTTCTAAAAGTGTTTGAGCTTCATTTTCTATAGCTTTTGCTTTCGCTTTGGCATGGTCTGTATAAATATCAAAATTAGCACTAGTTACTTTTTTAGAGATGAAAAAACCAATTACTCCACTAACAGTAGCAATGCCACCACCTAGTAGTATCATGTTTAACATCTTATTTCCTCTTTTTGACTCTAGCTATCATCTTAGTCGGCGTTAAAAGTATATCCCCTGTAATATCATATGCATCACAAATAAACTCTTGTGTGTAACAAAATTCTTCTTGTATAAAAATAGTATATGGTCTCTTTTGTAATTTTTCAAAGAAACGATCATACATTCCTTTTCCAAAACCAACTCTTTGTAAATTCCCATCAACTCCGACTACAGGAACAATAGCTATATCAACTTTATTTATATTTCTATGTGTATTTCCCGCTTCAAAAATACCAAATTTTTTTTTCTTTAGCGGTAATCTAAATGGTACCATCTTAAAACTTTCGCCTTGCATAAATGGAATATAAATCTTATTATTTTGTCTCATTTTTGTGAGAACTTTCATAATATTTGCTTCCATGGGCAAAGGATAATAAAAGAGTATACTTGCGTTTCTTGTCCCTTTTAACTCTTTGAATAAACGCTTATTGAGTACAAAATTTCGATGTAAAGAGTTGTGTTGGGGAATTTTTTTAATTTTTTGTAGACAATTTTGCCTAAACATACTTTTCGTAAGAGTCATATAAAATCTTTAAGATATAATTTCAGATATTTTAACATTAAAAAAGATAAAGGTATATAACATCATGATGAAAACTTCAATTCTATTAGCGCTACTTACATTTAGTCTATTTTTTCAAGCTTGTTCTAATGAAGATAAAAGCAACACTCATAAAGCAAACAATATGCTAGCAACAAATGAGTATGTCCTGAGTGACCTCAATAATACTCAACTCATAGCACAAAAAAAGAACGCTGGATTTAGCTTAGATAAAGCGGAAGGAAAAGTAATCATATTTGATATATTTGCCACATGGTGTCCCCCTTGTAGAGCTGCAGCTTCCCATCTTAGCTCTCTTCAAGAAAAATACAAAGATAATCTTGTGATTATTGGCATCACTATAGAAAATGATATTGCAAATGAAAAACTTTTAGAATTTAGAAAAATGTATAATGCAAACTACACACTTGTAAACTCTAAAGAAAACCGTCGCTTAGTGAATGATATTGCTAAAAGTTTAGAAGTTGGAGAGCGATTTCCTATTCCTTTAATGGCAATGTATTTAGATGGAAAACTAATAAACCATTACGTAGGTGCTATAGAAGAAGAGTTTATTGAGAGTGACATAAAAAGAGCATTGGGAATATAATGTTTGGATTTATAAAAAAATCTCTTAGTAAAACTGTTGATGCGATAAAAACAGTTGCACCTAAGAAAAAGATATTTTTCACTAAGGCGGAGTTAGAAGATATTTTGCTAGAAGCTGATGTTGAATACGATTTAGTTGAGATTATTTTAAAGCAAACTTACCAAGAAAAAATCTCAAGGGAAATTCTTCGCTCAAAACTCTTGGCAACTCTTGCTTACACAACATATAAAGAGCCAGAGTTTACACCACCTTTTGTTGAACTAATCGTTGGGGTCAATGGTGCCGGAAAAACTACTACTATCTCAAAACTAGCGCAAAGATACAAAAATGAGGGCAAAACAGTAATTTTAGGAGCTGGAGATACTTTTAGAGCAGCAGCAATTGAACAACTTACGCTATGGTCTCAAAAATTAGATATTACTATAGTTTCATCAAAACAGGGCCACGACTCTTCAGCAGTAGCTTACGATACTATAGACTCAGCCAAGTCAAAAGGTTTTGACAATGTCATAATTGACACAGCCGGACGTCTTCATACGCAAACAAATCTTGCCAATGAACTCAAAAAAATAAAACGTATTTGTAGCAAAGCTCATAATGCTGCGCCTCATAGAACTATTCTTGTAATTGACGGAACACAGGGCAATTCTGCAATCGCTCAAGCGAAAGCTTTTAATGAAATGATAGGCATAGATGGCATTATCATCACAAAACTTGATGGAACAGCCAAAGGTGGTAGTATTTTTAGTATTGCTTATGCACTTGAACTGCCTATTTTATTTATAGGAACTGGTGAACAGCCCGAAAATCTTACACCATTTGACAAATATGAGTTTGTTGATGGTTTGCTAGATGCTATTTTCATCGAAGAAAAAGAGTAGTTATTATACAAATATATGGCAAAATGTCATATATTTAATCTTCATTTTCCAAACGCAGTAAACTCTCTTCATTATAAAGCATAAGGCAAATAATTTGGCTAAGATAAAAATACTTTTTGAGTGTCAACATTGCGGATTAACAACTCCAAAGTGGATGGGAAAATGCACAAACTGTGGGGCTTGGGATTCGTTTGTAGAATTAAATGAACACCAACAAGAAGTTGTAAAAAAAACTAAATCAACTACTTCAAAAGCTACAAAAGCTATCAGTATCAATGATATTGTAGAAGAAGAAATCTATAGATATAGCTCACTTGATTGTGAACTAGATACAGTTTTAGGAGGTGGAATAGTTCCCGGTTCACTGACTTTAATAGGAGGAAGTCCTGGAGTTGGAAAGTCAACACTTTTACTCAAGGTTGGCTCAAATATAGCTTCGACAGGAAAAGATGTCTTATATGTAACAGGCGAAGAATCTACTTCACAGATAAAACTTCGTGCTAATAGACTAAAATCAAACCAAGACTCGCTTTATCTTCTTAGTGAAATCAGATTAGAGCAAATTTTAGTTGAACTTGAACATAGAATATACGACTTTTTAATAATTGATTCAATCCAAACAATCTACTCTGAAAATATAAGTTCTGCACCCGGTTCAGTTACTCAAGTAAGGCAAATTACCTTTGAATTAATGCGCATAGCAAAAGAGAAAAATATTGCCATATTTATCATTGGTCATATTACTAAAGAAGGCTCAATTGCCGGTCCTAGAGTACTCGAGCACATGGTAGATACTGTATTATACTTTGAAGGTGATAGTTCCCAAGAGCTTCGCATACTAAGAGGCTTTAAAAATCGTTTTGGACCGACAAGTGAAATCGGTGTTTTTGAGATGAAAACAGAAGGCTTGGTATCTGCAACAAACGTTGCATCTCGTTTTTTTAACCGTAATTCAACGCAACCAGGTTCAGCTCTGACTGTCATTATGGAAGGTTCGCGTCCAATTATCCTTGAAGTTCAAGCTCTTGTTTCAGAATCCCATACACCAAATTCTAAACGCCAAGCTACTGGATTTGATAATAATAGACTTAATATGCTCTTAGCCCTACTAGAGAGAAAACTTGAAATTCCACTCTCAGGATATGATGTATATATAAATATAACAGGCGGAATAAAAATCACAGAAACAGCAGCGGATTTAGCAATCTTAGCAGCTATTATTAGTAGCTTTAGAGATCGCGCTATTTCTAAAGAGACTGTATTCATAGGTGAAGTTTCGTTAGTGGGTGATGTCAGAGAAGTCTATGCTCTAGATAATAGACTTAAAGAAGCAAGATTACAAAACATCTCTAAGGCACTTGTTGCAAAAAAACCTTTAGAGAAAACATCAATAAAAACATTTGTAGTAGATGAAGTTACAAAACTTCTAGAATGGTATTAATTTCAGGAGTAAAAATCGTTTATTTTGCAAAATAGTTGTATAATTTCAAAATATAAAAAAAGGGTATATATTATGATTGATGCAGAATTTAGAAGTGAAGAAAGATTTTCCAGACTTGCACTGGCATACAAAGGTGAGGAAGAAAAACATAAAATAAATTCATGTATTGAGAGTATTATTGCTCAGTACAAAATAAAACCTGAAACCTATACAACCGCGATTTCAAATGATCGAGAAGTTCTTGTTATTGAGTATCATGATGATATAGATAGAGAAGCAGGGAAAATATTTGAAAATATAATGTGCGCTTTAGATATTAAGCAATGTAGTTAGTATCAAAGAGGAGCAGATTATGAATATGGAAGATTACGCACAAGGCAATAAATTATTTAGAACTTATTTTAAAAAAAATCAAGAATCTCTCCTTAAATTAGTTCGCAGTGGCCAAGCTCCAAAAGCACTTTTTATTGGTTGTTCTGACTCACGAGTTATTCCAGACCTTATAGTTCAAGCAAATCCAGGTGATTTATTTGTCATAAGAAATGTTGGTAATTTTGTACCTCCATATAAGCCTGATGAAGATTATCACGCTACTGCTTCAGGTATTGAGTATGCTGTTAGTGTTTTAAAAGTGCAAGAAGTTATCATCTGTGGCCACACACATTGTGGCGCTTGTAATCACCTATATGAAGAGATAGAAGACCCATCATTAATCCATACAAAAAAATGGTTGGAACTTGGCAGAAGTGCTAAAACATCAGCAATTTTGAGCCTTGGGGCTAATGCTCCAAAAGAAGAATTATTGCGTTTAACAGAAAAATTATCTGTAGTAAAGCAGATAGAAAACATCCTTACTTACCCAAACGTAAAAAAACGTTTTGAAAATGGAGACTTACATATACATGGATGGTACTACGATATAGAAACAGGCATTATTGATTATTACAATGCTGATTCCTATGAGTTTTTGCCACTAAGAGAGTTAATGTAAGTAAATGATTGGTATAGATCTCATAAAAATTTCTCGTATGAACACTTTAGTTGAACGTTTTGGAAAGAAGGCTCTGCAAAAATTTCTCTCTAAAGATGAGATTCAACTTGTAAAGAACCATAAAACTGCTGCTGGTTTTTGGGCTGTTAAAGAAGCATGTTCCAAAGCTTTAGGTGTCGGCATTGGGCGTGAGTGTGGTTTTCACGATATTGAAATTTTTAAAACTTCAAAAGGGGCTCCGCAAATTAAACTATCACAAAGAATTATTGCTGCGTTTAACATCAAAGATATAAGCGTATCAATAACGCATGATGGAGAGTATGCCATTGCTGTTGTAACTATTGAAACAGTTTAGACGCTAACCTCCTCCAACAAAATCCAGAAGTTCTAACTTATCTCCATCTTTTAATATACATACATGCCAGCTATCTTGTTTGACAATATCCATATTTACAGCTGCTGCCATAACTTTTCCATTAAGTGATAGTTCATTCAACACATCTAAAAGCGTAACATTTTCTTTAAACTCTTGCGTTTGGCCATTAATTACAATATTCATATTTTCTCTTTTTATAATCTTAAAATTTATATTTTGCTATTGTATCAATTTTTATTCTATTTTGAGCATTTTTTAACTTTTTTAGCGCATATAAGCATCACGATAAATAAGTTTGTATTTTTGGGATTGTCATTTTTTAGGAGATTTATAAGTGGTGGGTCCTATGTGACTCGAACACATGACCACTCCGTTATGAGCGGAGGGCTCTAACCAACTGAGCTAAAGACCCACTTTTTAACAGAAGCTTTCGCTTTGTAGGGCGAAATTATACAAAGCGAGAGCTTATAATTTGCTTACTTTTTGAATTATTTTATCTATTTGTTTTTATCACTCTTTTATATGAAAAAATCTAATGAATTTATTTTTACTTTTTCAAACTCGAAGTCATCTTGAGGAAAAATATGAAAAATTTAAATATTAGCTTTATTACAGGTAGTCAAACTCCAAACTGAATATATATATTATCTCTAAGTTCATTTATATACTTGTCGGTGCTTTGATTTTATGTGTTACGGCAAAAAGGAGTGGTACATATACTAAGTTCAGTACTGTTGCCCATGCTATACCAAAACCCAAAGAGACTGCCATAGGCTGGAGTATCATAGCTTGTCCTGAAGCAAAGAAAATGAGGGTTAAGAGTCCTAAAACTGTCGTTAAAGATGTAAGTAAAATTGGTCTGAGCCTTGTACCTGCGTTTCTCATCAGCTCTTCTGTATCTTTTGATTTTTTGATAAAATCTACCATAATCAAGCCATCATTCACAACTACTCCAGTAAGCCCAACAACTCCTATGAGGCCAGGCATAGTAAGATTAAGTCCCATTATCCAGTGCCCAACATAAACACCAAGTAAAACAAGAGGTATTGTACTAAGGACGATGAGAGATTTTTTTATAGAGTCAAAAAGCCATACAAGAGTGATAAAAATTAAAAATATTGCGATGACAGCTGACTGTAACATCTCTCTTTTATTTTTATTGTTTTCTTTTTCTTCTCCCTTTACATCCAGGGTGAGACCAGCTTCTCTTAGGCCCTCCAATGAAGGCTCTAGTTGCTTCATAACTTCTGCTGAAGTTATAAGTTTCTTATCTAAAGAAGCAAAGACACTTCTTATGCGTTTCCCATCTTCTTTGTTAAGTGTGACAAAACTTTGGACAAATATAAAATCACATATATCTTTTAGCGCTACATATTGCTCTTTTGCAGGTATCTGGAGTTCTATTTGATTTATAGAGCTTATATCTCTATTGATACTACTTTGGAGTTTTATACGAATCAATCCACTTGAATTAAAAATTTTTCCATATTCACCTTTTAAATAATAAGCTCTGAGTTCATTCGAAACTATTTCCTCATTAAATCCCAACTCTTGTCCATACCTGTTCACTCTTAACTTAAGTTCTCTCTCCCCTATATCAGCATCATCTGAAATATTAAAAACGCCTTCGATTTCACCAAGCTTCTCTTTTAAATGGTTCAAGCCTTCTATGACATTTTGATTCTCTTTAACACCTAAACTTATCTCAATATCATGTGCAACAACTCCTGCTCCAGGGACTTTGGTAACAAGTTCTTCATATACAAAGTTCTCCTGCTCTTTTAAGTTTTTTTGCTCTTTTAAAAGCTCTTGGATTGTTTTTGCTATTACTTTTGCATCACTCTCTCTTGTTTGAACCTTCGGATCATATTCGGGAGATAGATAGGGACTAATATATTTATCAAAAGCATTTTCAGGTCTTCTTTCATGCAGATCAATAAAAATATGAAACATATTTTCACCTACTTCTGCTCTATTTTTTGCATCAAGTTTAAAACCGATCACAGAGGTTACTGAAGAAACATCATCTTTATCTAAATTATCTAATAGTATTTTTTCGAGTTTTGTTACTATTTTCTCCGTATCTGTCAATTCATTATTTATATTCACTTTACCATATACATATATTTGTGTATTGTCAAAGTCTGGAAAGAGTTGAAATTTAGAATTTTTTGCCATAACAACCGTTAAAGATAAGATGCTAATAACTATTACTAAGAGTGAAGTTACTTTTCTTTTAAACGCAAAGTGAAGAATTTTACTGTAAAACTTATACATTTTTTTCCAAAAATTCTTAGTAAAACTCCCCTCTTTTGAAACCTTTAAAAAATCATGCGCATGGAGTGGCAAAAAGTAAAAAGCTTCAAAAAGAGATGAGAGGAGCAACACCGTTATCATAATAGGAATGATTTTTATAAACATTCCCATTTCACCAGTCATTAAAAGCATAGGCAAAAAGGCAAAAACGGTTGTAAGTGTCGCCGTCAAAACAGCGGGAAACATCTCAGTTGCTCCAACTATGACAGCCTCTTTTCTCTCCATTCCTTCTTCTAAGTGCCGATAAATGTTTTCAGCTACAACTATAGCTTCATCAACAAGCATTCCCAATGCGATGAGTGCTCCGAGTAAAGAGAGCATATTTAAACTGTTTCCAAGTATTTCAGTAGCAATTAAACCTATCATAAAACTAACCGGTATTCCGATGGCGACAACCATGGCAATACCTCTGTTTATAAATATTAACATTGCCAAAAATACAAGCATCAGTCCAAATACTATATTTGAAAATACGGTATTTAAACGGTTTTTAATCCAAACTGATGTGTCTGTGTAAATATTATATTGCAGATTTGGGTGTTTTAACTCTTGTTGTTTGAGTAAGGTTCTAATATCTCTTACAAGAGCAATTGCGTTTCCCTCTTTGCTTTTTGTTACATTTATAGATACGTTTCTTACACCATTATAGTGAGAAAGTTCAACCTCATCACTCAACTTAAAAGAAACAGTAGCAATATCTCCAATACGTAATTTTACTCCACCTACACCAATGATTGTATCTTCTATATCTTTTTTATTTTTTTCACCGTTATAGGTAGATATGTAAAGATGATGTGCTTTTTCTGTTATTGTACCAACTGGAAATATTGAGCTAATATTTCTTATAGCAGATATGACTAATCCTGGCTGTAAGCCATACGCTTTAATTTTTTCATTGTTAAGTTCAATATCCAACTCTTCATCAGCATCGCCACGAATTGAAACTTCACTCAAATCTTTAAACTGCGTCAACTCGCTCTTGAGCTCCTCAGCACGCTGGAGTAGTTCTCGCTTTGGTAAATCACCCGAGAGTGCTATTAAAACAAGAGGAAAGGCATGCATGTGGATTTTTGCTACCGGTTCATTCATATCAGCCGGAATATCTTTTTTAACTGATGAAACAACATCTTTAACATCATTTAGAACATTACTATTATCAGAACCTGTTTTTATATCTGCTTGAATACTAAAAGAGCCATTTTTTATGCTTGTCACTATCTCTTGTAGTTCATCAATATTTTGCAAATCATCTTCTATTGTTTGCACAAGCATGTTGTCTAGAACATCCGCAGATGTTCCAACATACCCGCCAGTAATCGATATTTTATCCATATTCATAGGAGGAAATATTTCTTTTGGAATATTTAAATATGCAAAAGTTGAAAGCAGTAAAATAAAAATCAGTAAAATATGATTTAAAAGTGGTTTATTTATGGAAAATTCTATAAACTTGCGAATCATTAGTGCTCCTAAAAAAGTGTATCTAATATCTGGTTTTTAAATTTTATTGACTCAACCGAAGCATTTATAATTTTATTTTCTTCTCGAAGCGTATCATATTCAACTTTTAGTTTTGAGATATCTCTACTTTTAAAGTAAATCTGCTGTTGAATATAAATTTTAGGAAAAAGTATCATAGCTACAAAACTAAGTGATAATACAATATAAAGATAATAGCTAAAATCTAGTTTATTCTTAGGTGCAAGAACTAAATCTACTTCTTCTAAGAGTTCATTTTTTTCACTCATTATAAATCCATCTGAAATACTCTCATTTTAGCACTTCTACTTCTTACATTTTCTTTGAGTTCATCTTCTCTTGCCATCAATGGCTTTTTAGTCAAAATTTTACCAAGCTTATGATTATTGCCACAACTACATCGCATAGCCTCAGGAGGACAAATACAAGATTTTGACCAAGTAGAAAAAGCCTGCTTTACAATACGGTCTTCAAGTGAGTGAAAAGAGATAATAGCAATTTTGGCTTCGAAAAGTCTTGCGTTTTCTAAACTAGAGAGTAGTGATTTTAACTCTCCGAGTTCATTATTAACTTCTATGCGTATAGCTTGCATTAAGAGTGTAGCGGGATGTATTTTTTTGCCCCGTGGCATATGTTGTTTTAGTTTTTCACCAAGCTCTTTTGCGGAAGTAAAAGGACGATTTTGAATTATCTCTTGCGCTATTTTTTTGTTGTTTCTGAGTTCACCATACTCTAATAAGATGGTTTCAAGTTCGGATTTTGAATACTCATTGACAACGTGCGAAGCACTGAGAAGTGCCCCTTTGTCCATGCGCATATCAAGATTGTCGCTGTCGTAGGAAAAACCTCTCTCTTTTTGGTCAAGCTGGAGTGAAGAGACTCCAATATCTGCTAAAATTCCCTTAATATCCCTTACGTTAACTTCGTTTAAAATATCTTCAATTACAGCTGAAAAACGCCCTTTTCTTATACTCACTCTCTCCCCAAACGCAGCGAGCCTTTTAGTAGAAAACTCTATAGCTGTAGGGTCTTGATCTATTGCGATTAGATTTATGTTGGGGTTTGATTCAAGTATCATAGAGGAGTGACCGCCATAACCCATTGTGCAGTCAATAATTATTCCACTCTCTATATCTTTAAAAGTCTCTATTACTTCTCTATAGAGAACTGGAATATGTGGAATATTTTGCAAATCTGACCTCGTCGTACTATTTTTATGAATTATACATAAATTTTTTGTAATTTCATTTTTATGAGGTGCTATAGAGTAAATTTAAATGAAATCTCTTACATTCCGCCTAAAGCTTTTTTAACATTATCATCAGCCATTGAAATATTCCAAACTGGCTCCCAAACAACTTCGACCTCAACATTATTGATATCTGCCATTTTTTCTACTGACTCTTTTACCCATTGTACAATCATCTGGTGCAGTGGACAAGCTTTTGTTGAGAGTGTCATAGTCACTTTTACATTGCCTGTTGCATCACACTCTGCATCATAAATAAGTCCCATTTCAACAAGGTTAAATCCAACTTCTGGGTCTATAACAGTAGATACGGCTAAAAAAAGTTCTTCTTTTGTATACATTTTAATTTCCTTAATTATTTTTGCAAAAGTATATCTCTTTTTATCTTTGCTAAAGTTGCGTCATATCAACTTGCGCCTGCTCTATTTGAGAAACTTGATTTATTTTTACCTGGCTTAAGTCAATGACTTGCACACTAAAGTCCATACTATACTCAGAAATGCTATCGCTGAGCAACTTAAGTAAAGTATCAATCTCAAGATTTTGCTCACTTAATATGACAAAATCATCCCCAAAAATCCTAAATACTCTAGAGTCCAAGTAATATTCGCATAGTATTTTAGAAAACTCAGCCAATATTACATCACCCTCTTTCCATCCAAACTCTTTATTAAACGCAGAGAAATTTTTAAGAGAAAAAATACTCATATATTTATACTCTAAATCAAAACTGTTTTTCATCAACACAACATCTAAATAGTTTTGGTTAAACGCATCTCCAAGAGTGTCTTTATAAAAATACGCAAATCTTTTTTCTTCTAACTGGGTTGTTGGAAGTTGCGTAATCTCTTTATCGATTTGAATATCTTTAAGCGCTATAATAGCTTTTGCGACTACTTCGGGATGAAACTGTATTGAGGCCAACTTTTCTATCTCTGCTAATGAAACAGCAACGCTTTTTCTAGCCTTATATATTCTGTTTGTTGTCATTGCATCAAAGGAGTCTGCAAGAATCATAATACGCGCTAAAGGCTCAATAGCATCGCCTTGCAAACCTTTTGGATAGCCTGTTCCATCATATTTTTCATGATGTGAATAAATTATTTCCGCATGAGATTTAAACATAGGAACATCTTTAAGCAGAGCATAACTCACCTCAACATGTTCTTGAATCAATTTATACTCTATCTCATTTAAGCTTTGCGGATTGAGTAAAACAGCATCGGGTGTTGCTATTTTCCCTACATCATGGAGTATTCCTGCTTGATAAAGCAAATCACATTTCTCCTCGCTGTAACCCATCTCTTGTGCTATGAGTTTGCAATATTTTGCAACTCTTTTACTGTGACCTGCAGTATAGGTGTCTCTTTTTTCTATCATTTCTACCATGAGGTACAGAGTCTTGTCATAATTCTTTTTTTGCATCTCCATCAGATGGCTAATTTCAAAAGTTTTTTTATCAACCATTTCTTGTAGATACTTTGTATATTTTTTATTTTCTTTAAATTTGACTATTTTTTGGACAACTTTATAAAGTTCTTGATTGAGTTGCTTAAAATCAAAAGGTTTCAAAATATAGCCATCAACACCACATTGTATCGATTCCCTCATATACTCAGATTCATGGTGCGCCGTAGTTATCAATACAACTTCATTTGGATTTATCTTTTTAATCTCTCTCAACATCTCTAATCCATCCATGTTTGGCATAGACAAGTCAGTTATTACCATATCACAAGCACTATTTTGATATGTATTTAAACCCTCTAAACCATCATTTGCTACAAAAACAGTTTTAAAGAATTTATTTAAATAATTCGTCATCACTTCTCTGATGGAACTATCATCTTCTACATACAAAAGCGTTATCTCTTGACTTAAATTTCTTAACTCTTTGATATCAATCATCTTTTTCTCCAAGCACATAAGGAATTTTGATTACAATACAAGCTCCTTCATCACTATTTTCTGCGATGAGAGAACCATCTAAATGTTTTTCGACTATAGTTTTACTCATATAAAGACCTAATCCTGTACCATTTTTTGCACTCTTTGTTGTAAAGTAGGGATTAAAGATATTTTTCATATACTCATCTTCTATTCCACCCGCATTATCACAAAATCTTAGTATGAAATACTCTGTATCTTTTTGAGTAATAACAGATATTTTTTTCTTTTGTATTTTTCTCTCTACTAAAGCTTCTTTAGAATTTTTCACTATGTTTACAAAAACTTGTACCAACTCCCTCTCATAAGTTGTAATCTTTATAGTTTCATCAAGTTCCAAATAAAACTCAATTTGAGAATTTTCTAAAGATTTGCTCATAATTCCTAGGACACTATTAAAAAGCTCTTTAACAAGAATTTCATGTGCTTCCTTATCAGGTTTAAAAAAGTTTCTAAAATCATCTATTGTTTTTGAGAGTTCCTGCGTTTGATATATAATATCTTGAGATACTTTTTTTAAACTCACAGCATCAAGGTTTTCTAGCTCTATATCGACTAAAATATTATTAGCATCCATGGAAATAACGCTTATTGGCTGTCTCCATTGATGCGCAATCATACTAATCATTTCACCCATTGCAGCCTGTCGTGACTGTGCTATCATTAGCTCTTCTTTGTTATGCAACTCTGCTTTCATTTCATACTCATTTGTAATATCAACAATAATAATACCTAATTTTTTAACACCACTATCTTCTATCACAAATCCCATAGTACGAAATATTTTCTTTTTATTTTTATCATTGATATACTCTTCAATCTCATCAATAAAGTTTTCTTTTAAAATCTTTTCATCAAGTTTGTGCACTTTTTGTGCATCTTCTTTTCCAAGTAAATCATCACATTTTAATCCTACTATCTGTCTTTGAGCAAAAAAAGACTTAGCAGTTTCATTGGCATAAAGAATACGAAGATTTTCATCTTTGATAATTATACTTCCCGGCATATACTCCATAAATTTTTCAAAATTTTGTTTAGAAACACGAAGCTCATCTTCAAGCTCTTTTATTTCTGTAATATCTGTATGAAACCCAACCATTCTGATGGCTTTTTTATTTTTATCGAAGATAGTTTTCCCTCTATCTAATACCCACACCCAGTGACCATCTTTATGGCAGATTCTATGTGTGTTTACATATTCTAAATCAGGATTTTTTTGAGCCTGTTGCACTGCTTGAGTCACTCTTTGTAAGTCATCTGGATGAACCCTACTCTCCCAAGTCTCAAAAACATTTTTCAATTCTTTATCTTCATATCCAAGCATCTTTTTCCATCGTGGAGAAAAATAAACGCTATTTTCTTCAATATTCCAGTCCCAAAGGCCATCATTCGTACCTTTTACAGCGTACTCCAACTGCTCACTTATTTTTTCAATTTCTGTTACATCATTGAAAAAGACTATACACTTCGCAGATTCACCAACCTCAAGAGCTTGTGCCTTAATAGTAAAGTAATGTTTTTTTTCATCTTTAAGCATGCAGACTCGATTGAGTTGACTAGGGTTTTGTAAAATATACTCTAGCCAGTTTATTCCCTCAACTTCTGATTCTAAACATCCATCTTCTTTAAGAAAAAAATCACAAATGCACTCATGTTGCGCGTGAAACGCTTCAAGTGACTTATAGTCAAAAAACGACAACATTGCAGGATTTGTTGTCTCAGCCTTATAGCCATTTGTTGCAAGCATAATGTTTGGATTGATATCAAAAATGTTTTGTAAGTATTTTCGATGATATGCCATTTTTTCTCTGAGTATTTTTTTGGCTGTTATATTAGAAAATATACAGTGTGTCTGCATGAAATTATTCTCTTCATCTCGAACAATTTGGCCATTAAAAGAGACACTTATCACAGCAGCATCTTTTGTAACCATATCAAGCTCTATGCCACTAGCAATACCTTTGTCTTTAAATTTTAAAAAATACTCTTGAAATTTACTCTTAAACGCAGGTGCTAGAAATTCGCTAAAGTTTTTTCCTATGACCTCTTGCTCTTCATAGCCTAAGTCCTCACACCATTTTGTATTGACTATAAGAATATTTCCCTCTTCGTCTAAAGACTGATAAGCCTTTGGTGCTTTTTTATAGAGTAGCTCAAATCGATGTTCACTTGCGTTGAGTTTTTGTATCTGTTTTTCATAAATAGCACTCACCTCATTTTGATACAAACTAATGCGGCGATAAACTAACCAAACAAGAGCTACAAAAACCATTCCTAAAAACAGAAAAATTCCAAAAACAAAGCCACTATTTACAACTATAAAGTCTGAAATATCTTGAAAAAATATAATTTTAACTTTTTCTTGATCTTCATAGTTACTCAGCGCAAAGAGATGTGTTTTATAGACCTTATCATTTGCTTCAATTTTCATGCCATTTTCAAGTTTTTTAAGAACTTTTAGCATATCACATTGCGTTTGAAACACAGAAGAGACTTTCGACTGAAGAGTATAGCCATCTATAACGGTATCACTTAAACTCAAGTCCAACAGAAGAGAATCTTGTTTAATAAACATCATGCCACAAAAACCATTTATTTCATGGACTGCGTTTAATATAAACTGTGGATCAATCCCTATTTCAATCGCTCCAATATACTCTTTATTTGTGTCAAATATTGGACTTAAAAATCTGTATGCAGTAGCGTATTTACCTGTTTCATATCCAGATATCTCTTGATGCTTTTCATGAATTTCTTTGAGCATCGGTCTTATATTTGTAAGATTATCTCCATAAAGTTCTGGCTTATGCATACGCAAAAAAGAACTGCCATCAGCCAAATGAAAATGCATAAACGCGAGATTATCTCCCTCAATCATTAAATCCCATTTTGGCTTAGAGTAATTATACAGAGCTTCTCTATTTTGCGTTTTCATATACTTTGCTATATTCTTAGACTCAAGCATACGACGAACTTTATAGGCATAATTACCAATATAATGCTTGATAATATGCTCTATTCCTATACGAATATGATTATTGTACTTTTTTTCTTCGATTTTTGCATGGTGATTTTGAACATATAAAGTAGATAAAATTGCAGTTGTTGTGAGTAAAAGCATAGCGATTGCTATATAAAGTGTTACACTGCTCTTGAGAGATTTAATATCAAAAATTTTCACAGAAACTCTCCCATTTGCATGGATACATGTCTTTTATTACCCATCTGTATGTAATAGTATCACAGATGGGTTTAAGCCTATTTAAAATACATCATATAAAAAACACTTCTTATAAACGCAAAAGCCCCAAGAACTAAAAAAGAAGCCCCTGCACTGATTAAAATTTCTGTTTTTGTTACTATAGCGACAGTAACAAGGATAACTCCTATAGCGCTAAAAACAAATTGAGCTTGTGAACTTTTATAAGGAACCATATCTGCGAGCATTGGCACTTTTTGCTTTCCAACTAGAGGAGAAAATTTTTCAAACCAGACAAGAAATGGAATAATTTTATATATATGTCCAGTTATTAAAAAAGCAAAAAAACCATAAAAAAATAGCCATACGCAAGCCAAAAGTAATTCCTCTTTGCCTGTCATATAGTAAAGAACTCCTATAGCCACGGAGACAAGCATAGAAATATAAGAAAACATCGCAGACATCGCATACACATCATTCTCTTTTCTTGGTCTTGTCTTATAAATAATGTAAATAATATAAAAATAAAACCCTAAAGAGACAATAGATGAAAAGTAGCCTAAATATTCTAGGTATGCCCATTCAAAAAGTGCGCCAAAAGTCACCAGAGTCACACCTATACTCATCAATGTTATAGAAACATTCAGAGGCTTCATTGAAAAGCCATGAGAGAGTGTAAACATCGGAACAAGAACTATAGACAAACCCATAATAGTTATACTAATATAGCCACCTAAAACCATAAATACATGTCCATGCAAGAGTCTGCTTATATCAATAGATATGGTTCCTGCATACGAAAGTGCCATTAAGAGTCCAAAAATAATTCCAAAAAATAAAAATGTATTTGAGATTAAAACGCTACTCATTACAAGGTTTAGTTTTTCTACTTTAAATATAGTCAAAAAGATTTCCATAACAAAAATCATCATAGCAATCAAAACTATAACGCCCCCATAAGGAAGCAGTGCAGGAGAAAATAAAAAGCCAAGAGCCATAAGAGTTGTGCCTAGTAAAAGTAAGGGCCAGATGGCGTAAAAAAGCTCAACTCCAAAGTGCCCTACTTCAAGTACAACTGGAACAAGTTGTGCCATAGCGCCAAAAATTATCATCATCACAAAACCAAGTAAAAAGATATGTACAAAACTTAAAACTTTGGGATTTAAAAAATTTAACTCTTCAAGAGTAAATGAGAATAAAAAAAATGATGATAAAAGATAAAAAAAACTCCCTATTATAAAAAAGGGAGCTATTAGTTTAAATGGAGGTGCAAAATCCTGGGAAATTGAAGACATAAACTAAATCAACCACCACAACTAGTTTGTGCTAAATCAGAATCTACACCAGCGTTTACACTAGTAAAAGTAACTTTTACTAAACCGCCAGCAATATCTTCTGTATTGTGAGCAACATCAGTATCTAGTTTGCCAAAAAGCCCACCAGGTGCCTTGTGATTAATCATAACCAAAGTATCATTTGTGTTTTTAATAAGCTTAAGGCCGCTCATTGCGTTTACCATTGGATGTGGTGGCCCCTCTGCAGAAGTATCGAAGTAATATGTACTTTGACCATCTTTTTCTAACTTAAAGAAATCTACTGTAGCGCCGTCTACTTCTATCTTGCTTGCTTCACTTGGAATATTTGACATTTTCTAAACCTTTTTATTAATATGTCTCATTATAATAAATATGTGAAGATATTATATTGATATCTATCAACAATTAGTCAAATATTTTCGATTTTATTCAAAAAGAACTTGAAGTCCTTTCTTATTAGTTATAACATACCCATTTGATGTTTTTTCTACTAATTCTAAGGTAACAAGTTTTTTAAACATTCTAGATAAAGTCTCAGGTGTCATATGTAAATGTTGCGCAATTTGAGCGTGTTTCATCTGTAATACTTCTTCATTTTCATAAATATACTTTGCCAATCTTGCTGTTGAGTCTAAAACAATATTGAGCGATATAACGCTCTCTAAATTTTTTATCTTTCTAGAGAGTGATTTAAAAAAGTTTAATGCTACTATAGGATTATCAAAAAATTCTTTTTTAAATTTTTCAAAGTCAATCTCTATAATACTTCCATCTGTATCAAAAGAGGCAGATGCCGGATAAGGAAGTCCTTCAAAAGTAACCATTTCTGCTACTAATGATGTAGGTTTAAATCTATGCAAAACAATCTCATTATTTTTAAGATCTGTTTTATATACCTTTAACGTTCCCTTAGTCAAAAAGATTAGAGAACTTGGTATATCTTTTTCGTAAAAAACTATTTCGCCACTTGCATAAGTTTTTTTTCTTGAAAAAGAAGCGAGTAGTTTCAATTCTTCTTCATCCAGGTTCTCAAAAAAAGATATTTTTCTTAAATCTTCAATATTGTACATTATCTAATTTGTCCTTTCCCATATATTTTAAATTTGTAAGTTGTTAGCCCTTCAATCCCCATTGGTCCACGTGCATGAAGCTTGTTTGTAGAGATACCAACTTCTGCACCAAAACCAAATGAACCACCATCTGTAAAACGAGTTGATGCGTTTACATAAACTGCGGCTGCGTCTATTGCGTTTAAGAATTCTTCTGCTGTACTTATATTTTCTGTAATAATAGCCTCTGAATGACCTGAGCCATATTTGACAATATGTTCAATCGCTCCATTTACACCATCAACAACTTTTATATTTAATATATTTGCTAAATATTCAGTATCGTAATCTTCATCCCTTGCGTTTGCTACTTCTATAATTTTTTGAGTCTTTAAACAGCCTTTTAACTCAGTATGCGCTTTATCAAACGCAACTTTTAAAAGAGGTAGTGTCTCATTTGCGATAGTACTATCTACTAAAAGAGTCTCCATTGCATTACAAACACCCGGACGCTGAACCTTCGCGTTTAATGCTATGGCTATCGCTCTATCTATTTTTGCCTCTTTATCTATGTATGTATGGCACTGACCTTTATCGTGTTTTACAACACTTACAGTAGCGTTTTCACTCACATGTTTAATAAGTCCTGCACCACCACGAGGAATAATCAAATCGACATATTTGTCCATCTTAATTAGCTTATTTACACCCTCTCTTGATGAATCTGGAATAAGGGAGATAAGTGCTGCAGGCAAATCATTTGCAACTAAAACAGCTTGTAAAACTTTTGCTATAGCCTTGTTAGAGTTTTCAGCCTCTTTTCCACCTTTTAAAACGCAGACATTTGAGCTTTTAAAACACAGAGCTGCTGTATCGGATGTAACATTTGGACGAGATTCATAGATAATACCTATAACACCAATAGCAATACTTACTTTTTCTATTTTCAGATCATCCTCTGTTATCCAACCCTCTAAAACACGCCCAACTGGTTCTTTAAGTGCTGCAATCTCTTCAATAGCAACAGCCATTGCATCAACACGGCTTTCGTCCAAAAATAATCTATCCATAAGTGCAGATGTAAGATTGTTTTTCTCTCCATCTGACATATCGAGTGCGTTTGCTGCTAATAAATCAGGTGTATTTGTTCTCAATGCTGCCGCCATCTCTAAAAGAACTCTGTTTTTATTACGACCACTTAAAGTAGAAAGAACTCTACTTGCAGATTTTGCTTCTTGTAAAAATTTTTCCATATTTATTTCTCCTCGTTTGTTTCTGATTCAAAAATTGTACCTAAGGTGTGTTTGCCTGCTAAAAGAAAATCTTCTGCAGAACTTAAATCAAAACCATTTGTTAAAAACATTCTTCTATTGTTTTTCATCATAAAATCTGCTGCTTTTAATTTAGTAACAATACCACCTGTTGCAAAAGGATTATTTGCTGTGCTCGTGTCATTAAGTGCCTCTTCTGGCAAGGCAGTAACTGTTTTAAAAATTTTTGCATCTTTATATTTTTGAGGATTTTTATCATAATAGCCATCAATATCGCTCAATATTACTAATAAATTAGCATTAATCGCATGAGCTACGCTTGCTGATAATTGGTCATTATCACCAAAAAGTTGTTCTGGCGTAGAGGTAATATCATTTTCATTCACAATAGGTAAAATGTCGTGGCTTAAATGAGCATCTATAATCTCTTGAAACATTTTAGTTCTTTTTCTCGAATCAAAATCATCTTCAGTGAGAAGAATTTGCGCTGTATCTATGTTATAAATATCAAATTTCTTTTTATAACTTGTCATCAAAATAGGCTGACCTGCAGCTGCAATAGCTTTTTTTCCTATCTGCTTACTTTTGTCAAGTTTCAGTGCTGAATAACCAGCAGCAACTGCACCAGACGTAACTAAAACTACAGCATATTTAACTCTTAGTTTTGCTATTAATGTTACGAGATTGAGCATTCTCTCTTTTGCAATATTATTATTGTCTGTTAAAACCGCACTCCCCACTTTAATAACTAATCTATCCATCGTATGCCTTTATATAAGATATTTATTTAAACTATAATTGTTGTATAAGTGCTATACTAACATAAAAAATTTAAAGGCTCTATTATGAACACTATCACTTTTATTGGAAATGGAAATATGGCACTTAGCATCGCCAAAGGCTTAAAAAATACTTATAAAATAGAAGTTGTTGGAAGAAGTTTAAAAAAACTAGATATATTTGAAAAAGAACTTGGCGTAGAAATAGACAAACATTTACTAAAGCAGTTTAACATCCAGGACAAAACTATTTTATTTTGCGTTAAACCTGCAAATGTAGGAGAAGTAGCTTTACTTTTATCTGGTAAAGCAAGAGTTGTTTACTCTGTTTTAGCCGGCACATCTGTTGATAAACTGAGAACAAATCTCAACACAAACGCAGTAGTAAGAGCTATGCCAAATCTTGCTGCAAGTGTAGGAAAATCTATGACTACTCTCACAGGCGACACTGCGTTTAAAGAAGAAGCAGAAGAACTTTTAGGAGCTATTGGATCTACAAGATGGCTCTCAAGCGAAAAAGAGATAGATATAGCAACAGGACTTGCTGGAAGTGGCCCTGCCTACTTAGCACTGATTGCTGAGGCCTTAGCTGATGGAGCTGTAAAACAAGGCCTTAAACGCGATGATGCAATGGCAATAATGCGTGGTTTATTTGCAGGTTTTGGAGATTTGATTCAAGATATCCACCCTGCTTTACTTAAAGATGGAGTGATGAGCCCAGGTGGAACAACTGCGGCAGGATATGGAGCACTCGAAGAGGGGAATGTTAGAAGCGCTTGTATGAGTGCGATTGAAAAAGCGTATAAGAGAGCTCTAGAGCTTTAAAATAACTTTCTTTTCTCTGCATTAACTCCGTCATTCCAGGCTTGACCTGGAATCTAATTTATATCTCTTCTGAAACTATAAAAATTTCAATATCTCTTTTTCTATATCTTCTTTTTCTATAACACTCTCGTGAACTATTTTTTTCTTAAAAAGCTCATTTACCATAGAAGGAATTTCAACTTTTGCTTCTTTTGAAACAGATGCAAGAGCCACAATATCTTTCACATCTTTTTCGCCTGTTAAAGCATTTGCAATAACAGGAGAAAATTTTGTCCACTCCGCAGTAGAGTAGATGATTGTTGCAATCTCATCTGTTGCACAACTCTCATAAGCTTTAAAACAAGTTGCTGTGTGAGGATCCATTAAATAACCATTATCAAAAGTGTTTTTTATATATTTTTTTCCCTCATCATCACTACAAAAATCACCTATGAATATCTCTTGGAGTTGAAATAACTCATCCTTAGTTAATGTATAAATCCCTTGAGTATCCAAATCGTGCATTAGTTCTCGTGTTCTTTGCGCTCCATAAAGAGCAAATAAAACACGCTCAACATTTGAAGATTTTAAAATATCCATTGCTGGAGAAGTAGTAAGAATCAAATCTTTTCCACGCATATCGTAAACACCGGTTTGAATCAGACGAGTTAAAATATTGTTTTCGTTTGAAGAGATAATGAGTTTTCTAACTGGAAGACCCATCTCTTTTGCATAATATGCACCAAGAACATTCCCAAAATTTCCACTTGGAACATTTAAGTACACTTCTTCTCCCATCTTTGTAGCACCCTGTCTTACTGCTTCAAGATAGTTGTGTATATGATAAATAATCTGAAATATAATACGCCCAAAATTTACAGAGTTTGCAGCTGAGAGTGCAATATGCTTCTCTTTTAAAATAGCATCAAAACTCTCTGATGAAAGAAGATTTTTTAAAGCTGCTTGAGCATCATCAAAATTGCCTTTAATACCAATCACTTTTAAATTTGGAGCCTCTTCTGTAACCATCTGTAGTCTTTGAACATCCGAAGTTCCATTTGCAGGATACATACAAACTACTTGAATATTTTTCTTGTTTTTAAAGGTCTCTAACGCCGCTGGACCTGTATCTCCGCTTGTAGCTGCTAAAATAAGATAGTTTTCATCTTTTTTTTGTGCAAGAGAGGAAAGAATATGTCCAAAAGGCTGGAGTGCCATATCTTTAAATGCACGTGTTGGCCCATGATACAACTCACTAACAAAAAGTTTTTCTTTAACTTTTACTACTGGAACAGGATTATTTTTATCATCAAACTTATTATATAAAGCTAGCGCTTCATCGATAACATTCTGTTCTATATCTATCTCAAAATGAGCTAAAAGATCTGATGCTAACTCCTTATAAGAAGAGTTAATATGTTTATTTAAAAAATCCAGTCCAAGATTAGGAAGAGTCTCTGGTACATAAAGACCGCCAAAAGAGGCTATCGGAGATAAAATTGCTTGTGAAAATGTAACTGTTTGTGGTTTAGTTGTATCGATTCCGCGAGTTTGTGTAAAGTTCATAAATTTCTCTGTTTGATTTTTTTGAAATTATATCTAAAATTGATAATTTTTTAAATGTCTAAACTTTACTCCTCTTCTTGCGCATCATACTGTAAAAACATTATTGTAATCCAGATTAGCATTAAAATAGCAGTCACCTCATAACCAATAGCCCATACTATAAGAAATGCAGATGTGTCGAGCATAGTGTAGCTCTCTATATTGCCTCTAGCAATAGTTAAAAAAAGAAATATATTCCCAACTATATAAGGAATAAAGAAGATATAAAAAGCATACGCAAGGCCCTCCCACTCTTNNGGAANATAAATATAGTCCTTAAAATCAATTTTTTCAGAAGCAAAACTTTTTGCTTTTGTTTTTCGTGCCCGTGCTGATTTTTTGTTTCGCTCAGCATTAAGAACCTGATTATAATAATCTATACTCTGCTGCTCAGTGCTTTTTTCATTAAATTCATTCATAAGATATCCTGTTAACAATTAACAACATTATATCTCCAAATTAATTAATAAAATATTAATTTTCCTACTGAAAAAGCCTTATTGGGTTAATATGGTAGGATTTTTGCGTTACTTCAAATACAAGTTCATCACTCACTCGACCAATTGTATAACCTTTTTTAATCTTTTTACCTTTTTTAATATTTGGCGAAATTTGAGAGAGATTTGCATATATAGTGTGCAAGCCACCTGCATGCTCAACAATAACAATATTATCCAAAACGGCAGTTTTATCTGCGTAAATAACCTTGCCATTAAATACAGTTTTCACTTTTGCATTCGATTTTTTTGGTTTTAGAGATATAGATTCATTAAAAATTTTAATTCCATAAATTGGATCTGTATAGGTGCCATATTTTTTAGTAATTGAGTATCTATCAAGCGGGGCAATAGTCTTTGAGCCTCTATACTTTTTTGTTTTTACACTTTGATAACTACTACCATGTTTTTTTACCTTAGGCAGATTGTCATTAGAAACTATACTTTTTCTAGCAAAAGCTTCTCTTCTCTCTTTTTCTTCTTTTTCTTTTCTTCTGTTATCAACTTTAATGATGTTAAGTTTGGCAAGTGTTCTTTTGAGTTCATTTTGTTTTTTTAGCAACTCTTGTAACTGTGTTTTATAAGTATTTTTTGACAACTCTAGTTTTTTGAGTGCTTTTTTATTTTCTTTTTTAGTATTGATTAAATCTTTTCTTTTCTTATCTATTGTGCTTATAGCGACTTCTAGAGAGTCGGTGTGACCTTTTAGCTCATCTATGTTTTTTGCATTGGTAAAAAACTGTTTATTTAAATGGTTTGCTTTTGCTTTAGACTGCTCAAGCATACTCTTTAAAATCTCAAACTCTATAAGTGACTCTATATTTTCTGCATATTCTGTATCAAGTATAACAGAAAGAGAAACACTTTGTCCGATAACGCTAAGCAACTCTTCTTCTAGAGCTTTCTGCTCACTTTTAAGTGTTTCTTGGTACTTTTTTAAATGCGCTAGTTGACTTGTATTGTCTTCGTATACACCCTCTTTTTCTTTAAGTTCTTTTTCAAGCTCATCAAGATAAACATTCTGCTTCTGAAGCTCTTTTTTTTGCTTTAAAATTGCTTTTGCATTTTTTGCCATTTTTTTATTAATGTTTGAATAGTTTTTTGAAAATGAACTTATTTTAGAAGTTGTCTTAGATATTTTTTTATCCACACTCTCTTGAGCCTGTAAAAAAGAAACAACAAGAAAAAGTGTTAAAAGTAAATGAATCATACCTCTTCTTTATGCCCTAGAACAATAAACGAAGCAAGCATAATTGATAAAAATATTGCAATACTTAAAAGAGTTAAAAAATCATAAAGTGGGTCAAAAATCACAATATTAATGCCTATATAATCAAGCTGCGTTGCCACCCAAGTACTTGATGCCATATAAGAAAAAACTCCGAATGCCAAGGTACTTGCAATCAAAGCATCAACGATTGAAAGTCGAAACAAAACAGCTGAGCGTAACCAAACAGGCGCTCCAAAAAGTCCCATAATACTCATACGTTCATTATGTTTTAATTGCCATATTTTAAGCTCTTTAAATATCAAAAGTGTTGTAACGATCAGCATAGAGAGTGCAAAAACAGTAATGACTGATTTAAAAAGAAGTAAAAGTTTATAGGTTGTATCATGATTATGAGAAAAGTTTTCGACCTTAGTAATCAATTTATGCGCTAAAAGATTATTTGTAAGTTTGTGAATTTCTTGGGGGGTCGGATAGTGTGTAAGTCTCATTTTATAAAATTTTGGAAGGGTAAGTTTAAGGAGTTCTCTGTTTTTAGCACTCATTTGTGTGTCGACTTTTTTTATCACCACATCTGGCTCAAGTTCAGAAACATTCTCTATAATTTTATTGAGCTTTAGAATCTCTTCTATGTCTAAATTTTTTTGTGAGATTACAACTATTGAGTAATTATTTGCCAAGTTTACTTTATAGGAGTCAATAGACCTATCAACAATAATAAAAACCTGTAAAGAAAAAAGTATACTTAAAAGTGCTATAACTAATGAGAGATGATTTTTAATTGACTTCATGAATACTCCCATACTCAATATGAAAGTGCTTATAATCAACATTCATTGCCTGGGGAATATTATGTGTTACAACTATAACAGTAGTTTGAAGCTGTGTGTTTGCACCTTCTAAAAGATTCCAAATAAGTTGTGATGAATATTCATCAAGATTACCCGTCGGTTCATCCGCTAAAATAAGCGTAGGATTATGAGAAAGTGCTCTTGCCATTGCAACACGCTGCTGTTCTCCACCACTGAGCTCTAGTGGGTATTTACCTGCTTGATGTTTTAAACGGACATGTTTAAGTAAAGAGTCCACTTGATTTTGTGTTACTGTTTTTTCATACCCATTAATAATAAGAGGTAGCATTATATTTTTTTCAATAGTCCACTCTTTGACAAGTTTATAGTCTTGAAAAACAATACCAATGTGCTTTCTTAAAAAATTAAGCTTACTGCTTGAGACACCACGAAGTTCAACACCACCAACAACTAAACTCCCATCTTTTGGCTTTAAAGCTCCATAAAGAGATTTTAAAAGGGTTGATTTTCCACTACCGCTTGCTCCAGTAATAAAAAGGAAGTCGCCTGCGTTTACAGAGAAGTCGACCTTGTTAATAATGGTCTCGTTATTGGTATAAGCCAATGAAAGTTTATCAGCAACAATCACTTTATCCATTAAGAACCTTATCTAAAAATGTATGCGCAATTATATTACTTTTCGACTTAAGAGGTAAGTCTTGATAGTAAGAAACTGAGTCTCCATCTATAATAACATACGTATGTTCTGGTCTATCAAAACTGCCCATAGATAAACGCAGCATTAGACCGTTTTTCAATGTATAAACTCTTTCAAAATGAATAAATCGATCCTCAAATCTTTGTGTTGTTGCGTGAAGTTTTATTATATTATCGAGTAATCCAGTAAATTTTCTAAATTGAAAATCGCCTTCAATAAATAAGGCTGGAGACTCCTCTTCATTTATCATAGTGACATCATAAATATTTTTTTGCATCTTTTTCCATCGATCTTCATACTTGGAGCTAATAGCGATATCTCTGTTTTTATTGATATGAAGTATCGTTTTATTAAACGCAATAAATGTTTCATACGAGTAAGCATAGTATTTTTCACTATCTGTACGAAGTTCAAGAGTACCACTGCGTTTTAAAACACGTCTCACTTCTTCTATAAACGATGTAGATATAACCCTTCTGTGAGGTTTCTTGTCCCAAGGCACTGGAAAATGAACATAGACTTTTCCAACTATATTTGAAGGAACTAACTCCATAAAAAGTCTTGCATCATAATCTAACACAAGAAGATTGTCTAAGCCTTGAATACTGACCTGTTTTAAAACTTGTTCTATAGATGGTCTATGAATTTCTATACCAATAAAAAGTATATCAGGATTATTTACTGCTTGATGCAGAAGATGACGGCCTGAACCAAACCCAACTTCTATTCTCACTTCTTTATCATTTGGAAAAGCAGATGCGAAAAACTCTATCTTTTTGAGTGCGTTTACTTCTTGAAGATGAACATTTTTTTGATATTCGGGAACATTTGAAGATATCACATTTAATTTTGCTAGCTTAGCATAGGCTAAGAGTGCACGATGGACATTATATATAGATGCTGGCCGCGTAAGCTTGTCTGATTTTAAAAGAGATTTCCCTTTTTCATCTTTTACAAGAAGAAAAAAATCTTCATCTTCTACGCTTACAGAAATTAATTTTTCATCATCATGATTTGAATTTATGGCAATAAAGTTAAAAGTAACCTCATTTTCAACCTGTGGATACTCTATGTCTTTGAACTTTTCTATATGTAAGTGTGGCATTAAATCTCGTTTAAATCTAAATCTTGTAATGGCAAAATTATCTCTTCATTCTCTCTTTCTTGCACAGGAGCATTTCTAATCTTAACTTGCACTTCTTTTTTAGTAGGCATCAACTCTGTTGATTCTGCTGTATTAATCTTAATTACTGCACTTGGCTCGGATTTAATCCCATTTGAATCAACACCGTATATAGTGTATATATATTCAGCACTTGGTAAAATATCTTTGTCAACAAACTTATGACCTTTAATGCCCTCAAAATTCATGCTTACTTTATCTATCCAGTTTTTGTTATAAACTTTTACAACTGTAAAAGTTTTACTTCTTGAATCAGCATTACTCCATGTAATTTCAATTTTTTTATCTACTTCGTTTGCTTGTATTACAACCGGAGCATCTGGTCTTTGGAGTGTCATACCTTGCATTGATAATTTTTCATGACTTGACTCTAAGCCATCTTTATCAACTACACTCACTCTATAAAAATAACTTTTACCATCTTCATCAATCTTATCTTCAAATTTATTATTTTGTAATTTTGCAACTAAATCATAAGAGCCATCAACACTTTTTGCTCTATAAACGCAGTAAAAAGCAAAATCTTCTATCTCTGATGCTTTCCAAGTTAAGTTTATCTGTTTTGGAGAATTTCTTGTTGTTGTTATATCTACAATGCCTTGAGGAAGCGCTTTAGTTATTACCTTCACACTCTGGCTTGGTGTCGAGATAATGTCATCATAGGTACGTACTAAAACACGATAATTATATACAAAATTGTCATTAAGGTCTAAATCTATGTATTCTACATTTAATCTGCCATCAACCCTAGCAATTTGACTCCACTCTTCTTCTTCAAATGTTTTTCTCTCGATTATGTAGGATTCAACTCTCTGGTTTACATGGGGTCTCCAGATAATTTTAGCTGATCTTGGCATACCTGTCACGCTATAAATCCAAGAAACTGATTCTAAAACAGGGAGAGAATTCAAGACAATTACCCTACTCTGACTCCCTTCTGCATCTTTAGAAAAAGTTTTAAATGCGTAACTATATTGCTGATCGGGAACAACATCTGTATCTACATAATGCGTTGTAAATCTACTCTGCAAGGTTTCATAGTATTCTAACTTGTTTTCTTTTTTATGAGTAGAAGGACTTTTTTTATATACATAGATGCCCTCAACTCTTGGATCTTTAATGCTTGTCCACTCAAAAGCAATAGTTTTCATTTCAGTGACTGTTCCATTTTTAGTAAGCGTAACTACAGGAAGAGTCGCATCTACAACGGCTTCTCCTTTTGGTTTTGGTGTAGCACCACCACAACCACTAAGAACTAGCAGGGAAGCTGCGCAGAATATACTCAATGTCCATAACTTCATTTATGATCTCCAAATTAAATTTTTTCTCTAAACTCTGTTTCATTATATCATCAAATTTTGCATGAAAAGATAATCTCTCTTTTGTTGTTGGATGGATGAAATAAATTATATATGCATGAAGCATAATTCGTGCTGCTTTATCTATTTTTGGGTTTATTCCATAAATATGGTCACCCAAAATATGACGATTCATACTCTCTAAATGAACGCGAATTTGATGTGTTCTTCCTGTAAAAAGCTTACAAGCTATTAACTGGCTTCTCTCATCATCGCTTAAAGCCAATGATTTAAACATCGTTTTTGCATATTTACCGTGCTCTAATCCACAAGCCATCTTTAAACGATTATGAGAGCTTCTGCCTATATTTGATTCTATTACTGTAATATCTTCTTTTAAAGGCGGTGAAACAACTGCTATATAGTATCTTCCCATACTTTTATCTTGAAGTTGTTCTGACAAGAACTCATGCGCTTTGTTATTTTTGGCAACCACCATAGTGCCACTTGTACCTTTATCTAAACGGTGCACAATTCCGTGGCGCTCTTCTCCACTAATTGTTGAGAGTCTAATTCCCTTATGTTTTAGCCAGTCAACTAAGGTAGCTTCTTTTACACTTGGTGCTGGGTGTACAGTCACTCCACTAGGCTTGTTAATAACGAGCACATCATCATCTTCATAAAGAACCTCAACGTCAAAATCAACTTTGAGCGCTGTTTCTTGTTTAGCCTTTGGAAATTCTACCTTTACAGTTTGTTGTAACTTAAGTTTCACACCTGGGCGTGAAACTTTTTTTCCATCAACCCAAACGCAGTCTTGCTTTATAAGTTGTGCTATCTGAGAACGTGTTTGCTCTATCTCTGTTGCTAAAAATGTATCTAGTCTTTGGGCCAAACTACAAACATAGCTTTTTGTTTCTCTCATTACGTTCCTTTTGTGATACAATTTTATAAAATAATATGGAGTTATAAATTTGTGGAGATTTGATAAGAGTATTTTAGCACAATTTGACTTCTTTTCCATCATTCTAATTATACCTTTGGTAATTGCTTCTCATTTACTTATTGGAGAAGTGGTTCCTGCTCTTGCACAAAAACAGAGTCTCTATGTTGGCATTGCATTTTTGACCTTTATTGCAATTTTTCTACTTCCTATACGAAGAATGAATTGGCTAATACCTTCTATTTACTGGATAAACATTGCCTTACTCTTAGCTGTCGAGTTTTTTGGACATGCTCGTCTTGGAGCACAAAGATGGATTAACATCCCCTTCATAAACGCAACTATACAACCCTCTGAATTTGTAAAACCTGCACTTATTTTGATGCTTGCGTATCTCATTAGTAAAAAGCCTCCCCCTTTGCATGGTTACAAAATCAAAGATTTTTTAATACTCAGTTCTTACATACTACTTCCTTTTGTCCTCATTGCAAAAGAGCCAGATCTTGGGACTGCATTAGTTCTGTTGTTGATAGGCTATGGGATTCTTTTTTTTGTTGGAGTTTATTGGAAAATTTGGGCCACTATTATTGCCGCAATACTTCTCCTCTCACCAATCTCTTATAAATTTTTACTCCATGATTATCAAAAAGTGCGTATTAATGATTTTTTAAGTGAGAAGCCTTCTTACCACGTTGAACAGTCAATCATCGCAATCGGCTCAGGTGGATGGGCAGGTAAAGATAAAAATGAAGCGACACAAACGCAGATGCGTTTTTTACCAATAGCAACTAGTGATTTTATTTTTGCTTTTGTAGTTGAAAGAACAGGTTTTTTAGGTGCTTTAGCGCTTATAGTTCTTTATGTTATGCTCATACTACATCTTCTTAGTTTAAGTATTTTTAACAAAGACTACTACATCAAAGTAGTTACGGTGTCTCTGTCATTTATGATTTTTATATATATGAGTGTAAACATTGCTATGACAATAGGTTTTGCTCCTGTTGTTGGTGTTCCTTTACCTATGTTTAGTTATGGAGGAAGTAGTTTTATAAACTTTATCATTCTTTTTGCTATTATGCAAAATCTCATTGCTTTTAGATATAAAGATATGTATGATGGACGAGGGACAAAGAGTTTTCTTTAAATGTATACTTGGATTTTATTTATGATGGTGCCGACACGAGGATTTGAACCCCGGGCCTGCTGATTACAAATCAGCTGCTCTAGCCAACTGAGCTATGTCGGCAAAATACAGTAAGTCTACTGCGTTTTAAAGTTTCTTATTTTTGGTTTAGTTGTGCTTAAGTTCTTAATGAAGTATACTCTAGTAAATGAGTTGAAAAATTAAGTGCAAATAAACAAAAAAAATGGCGCGGTGGACGAGACTCGAACTCGCGACCCCCTGCGTGACAGGCAGGTATTCTAACCAACTGAACTACCACCGCGTATAAAACTGTTTTTAAATTAGTTGTGCTTAAATTTTTGTCAAAATATATTTAAATACATCAATCAAATTTTTGAGTGCAAATAAAAAAATGGTGGGCATTACAAGACTCGAACTTGTGACATCTACCTTGTAAGGGTAGCGCTCTACCAACTGAGCTAAACGCCCTAAATAATACTTTTGTTTTACTCGTCGTCATTCCATCTATTTGGATACTTACGCATACCTCAATTCAGGTTTTCCTAGATTAAAATAAAAATCATAAATTTAGAAATAAATCTTAACACCAAAATCAAATGGCGACCCCTAAAGGATTTGAACCTATGTCCCTACCATGAAGTGATAGTGTCCTTGGCCACTAGACGAAAGGGTCACTTTCATTAACAAAAGGTTTTGTGAATGGTGGGCACTACTGGACTCGAACCAGTGACATCTACCTTGTAAGGGTAGCGCTCTACCAACTGAGCTAAGCGCCCATTTAAATTAAAAAACAATTTTAATTTAGTTGTGCCTTAGGTTTTAGCGAAGTGTACATCAAGTACATGAGCTGAAAGCTTCGGTGCAAATAAATAAAATTAATGGCGCGGTGGACGAGACTCGAACTCGCGACCCCCTGCGTGACAGGCAGGTATTCTAACCAACTGAACTACCACCGCATACATTATTCTAGTTTAAAATGGTGTCCTGTGATGGATTCGAACCATCGGCCACATCATTAAAAGTGACGTGCTCTACCAGCTGAGCTAACAAGACATTTTGCCTCTTATACTTAAGAGGTCGAAATTATAGACAAATAGATTTTATATGTCAAGATATTTTACGCTAAATTTAGAAAAACACATCTTTATCTATAAGAAGAAGCATTTTAAGAGCGTAAAGCACACTTTGAGATTGCACATAGTTTCGATCTCCATCAAAAAGCACATGTTCTTCGAGACTCCTATTTTTACTTCTTACACCAATACAAACAGTACCAACAGGTTTCTGCTTTGTTCCTCCACTATCCCCTGCTATACCGCTAATAGAAATAGCATAATCAGCACCACTGACATCTAAGGCACCTTGGCTCATCTCACTCACAACTTCTTTACTTACTGCGCCATACTTTTGTAGTATTTTATGGCTAACTGCAAGCCAGTTTTCTTTGAGTTCATTTGAATATGTCACCAATGAACCGTTTAATATATTTGAAGCACCATTGTTTTTTGTAAAATAATAAGCCAATAACCCGCCACTACAGCTCTCAGCAAATGTGACTTTCTTCTGAGCTAAAGAGAGCCTCTTTATAATATATTTTGCAATGTTTGAATCTGCTATAAACTGCTGTGGTAAAAGCTGCTTAGCTGCGTTTATGAAGTTTGCGATATCTCCATATTTACTGCTAGATATATCAATCTGCAACCAGCCTTGGACTTCTTGAACAAGGCTAATCTGAACATTGTACGTTTGTGCGATCGGATTCAATAGAGTGCTTGCTACATCCCTTGATAAATCAAAAATATGTACTATTTCTCTTGAGGTTTTATTCTGCATTAAAATGCAAGGCATAGACTCATTTTCGTCAATTTGTATAAGGTTTATGATGGAATTTTTATACTCTAAAAGATAACTTCTCTCTTGAAATATTGAACATTTTTGTGGTAACAACATTCCATTTTGAAGGATTTGATTATCACTTGTTACTGTGCATATCAGTTTGCCAATAGTAGGAGAGTTTTGTTTTGTTGTAACTATAATAATATTTTCACAAGAGTTAAGCTCTTCTTCTAAGGACAAAAAGATAGAGTTATCCCCCTCTTTAAAATAAGTAATAGAATCTATAAAATCCATTTTTTGTTCGATTTTTCTTAAAATATATTCTTTTAAAGAGCTACTACAAACAAACTTGTTTCCTACAAATATAAGATGCAATTTCATGCTGATTTTAACCTTGTTATGCGATTTTTACTCTGCTTATTATAACACTATTGTAGCTATTTAAAGAAGCTTTTAAACACATTATATGTATAATGCAAAACTTTTATATAATTTTCGAGGTACAGATGGACTACAAAGATACACTACTTTTACCAACTACAAATTTTGCTATGCGTGGCAACCTAATAAACAACGAACCTAAGCGTTATGCCTCTTGGGATGAAAACAAAGTATACGAGAAAATGAAGGCTAATCGTAAAGATGCACCCAAATTTACTCTTCATGATGGACCTCCATATGCAAATGGAAATATTCATATTGGTCATGCGCTTAACAAGGTTTTAAAAGATATCATCGTTAAACATAATTATTTTAATGGAAAATCTGTGCGTTTTACTCCGGGTTGGGATTGTCATGGCCTACCGATTGAGCAACAAGTTGAGAAAAAGCTTGGTGGTAAAAAGAAAAAAGAACTTTTAGAAGTTGCAAAAGTAAGAGAACTTTGTCGAGCTCACGCACGTAAATTTGTAGATATTCAAAAACAGGAGTTCAAAACTCTTGGTATTTTAGCTGACTGGGAAAATCCTTATGTGACTATGGATTATAAGTTTGAAGCAAATATTTACCGTACACTCTGTAGCGTTGCAAAAAAAGGTCTATTGATTGAACGAAGTAAGCCTGTTTACTGGTCATGGGCAGAGAGAACTGCACTTGCAGAAGCAGAAGTTGAGTACGAGGACAAAGAGTCTCACTCTATTTACGTTGCGTTTGAGTTAAGTGATGATGCAAAGGCTAAAGCTGATTTAGTTGGAAAAAAAGCTGCACTTGTTATCTGGACAACAACACCTTGGACTCTTCCTTCTAATACAGGTATTTCACTTCATCCAGAAGAAAAATATGTTCTTACAACGGATGGATACATAGTTGCAAAAGCTCTTTTTGAATCTTTACTCAAACTAGGTGTTGTACAAGGCGAGATTGACAAAGAGATAGATTCTAAAATATTAGAAAATCAAGTCACAATTAATCCTTTAAATACAAGAACTTCAAAAGTTGTTTTAGGTGACCATGTACTTATGGATAGCGGTACAGGTGGTGTTCACACAGCTCCTGGACATGGTGAAGATGACTATCGTGTTGGATTAAAATATGACCTTGAAGTTCTTATGCCAGTTGATGAAACTGGCTGTTTTGATGAAACAGTTGTCAAAGAGAAACTTCTTCCAAATCCAGAAGAGTTTGTAGGGCAGTTAATTTTTAAATGCAATGATAGAATTTTAGAGCTTTTAGGTGATGCACTTCTCTATGAAACAAAGTTCACTCACTCTTATCCACACTGCTGGAGAAGTCATACTCCTCTTATTTTTAGAGCAACAAAACAGTGGTTTATCTCTGTAGATGAAAAACCACAAGGCGAAGACAAAACGCTTAGAGATATAGCCTTAAGTGAAGTGGAAAAAACTCTATTTATTCCTAAAACAGGAGAAAGAAGACTCAACTCTATGGTGCAAAACCGCCCTGATTGGTGTATTTCCCGTCAACGTGATTGGGGTGTTCCTATTGCGTTTTTCAGAGTAAAAGCTACTGATGAAGTGATTTTTGATGAAAAAGTTTTAAACTATGTAGCAATGATTTTTGAAATGAGAGGAAGTGATGCTTGGTATTCTATGTCAATAGAAGACCTTTTATACCCTGGCTCTGGCTACAAAGCAGATGAAGTTGAAAAAGTTAATGATATTTTAGATGTTTGGTTTGACTCTGGTTCAACTTGGAACTCTGTTTTAAAATCAAGAAATTATGATGCTGGTGAGTATCAAGCAGATTTATATGTTGAGGGTTCAGATCAACATCGTGGTTGGTTCCAATCATCTCTGTTTCTTTCATGTGCAGTTGAGCACAAGGCACCTTACAAAGGTGTTCTTACTCATGGCTTTACAGTTGATGATAAGGGCGAGAAAATGTCTAAGTCAAAAGGTAATGTGATCGCACCAGATAAAGTTATAAATGAATATGGAAGTGAAATACTGCGTTTATGGGTTGCATCTTCGGATTACCAAGGTGACTTAAAAATATCTCAAGGGATTTTAAAACAGATAAGTGAAAACTACCGTAAACTAAGAAATACTTTTAGAATCATGTTAGCAAATATAAACGATCTAGAAGCGCTTACTCCTTATGAAAATATGGGTGCCTTAGATCAATGGATTTTAGATGTGTCAAGTTCTGTATTTGCTGATGTTCACAAATCATTCTCAGAGTATAATTTTGTTCACGGAATGAGTATTTTGAATAACTTTATAGCAAATGAACTAAGTGGTATGTACATAGACATGACAAAAGATTCTCTTTACTGTAACGCTCAAAATGATCCAAGACGAGTAGCATCTCAAAGTGCTATGGCTGTGATAACTAAGTCTTTACTTTTACTTATGGCTCCGATTATAACTTATACAGCAGATGAAATTATTGAACATGCTCCACAAATCATTAAAGGTGAAGCAGAATCAATTTTTGACCTAGTATATAAGCCTATAGTTACAGCTGAGTCAAATTTCAATGCAGAATATATGACTAAAGCACGTGAAGGTTTTGGTTCTATAGTTGACAGACTTAAAAAAGAAAAAATTATTAAAAATACTTTAGAGTTAGTGATTGTTACTGAGTCAGATATTGCACTTGCATTAAACGCAGTTGATGCTGAAGATTGGTTTGTTGTATCTGCTGTGTCAAACGCAGAAACAACGGATATATTAGGTAGTTTTGAAGTAGACGGCGACAAATTTACAATAGCTAAAGCAACTGCTCATAAATGTCCTAGATGTTGGAAGTATCAAGCAAAATCCCAAGACACTCCATGTAAAAGATGTGAAGAAGTTGTCAGTGCCTAACTTTTTAGAACCAGTAACTTTCACATTCACAGGAGTTTCTATCGCTCTTATATTTGTGTCTGTCGGTATTGGAATATTTTTAGTTAAAAAATTTAAATAAGGAAATCTAGTGATTACATTAAAAGAAGCTCTCTCACTATCAACGGAAGAATTAAACAAATTTAAAAAAGATTTAAAAGCTCAAATCGAAGCTCGTCCCGAGTTAAATGCGTACATAGATATTAACAATATTGGAGATGGTGTACCTATTGCTATAAAAGACAATATTCAAGTTAAAGAGTGGTCTGTAACTTCTGGTTCGAATATTTTACAAGGTTATATCGCTCCCTACAACGCAACTGTAATTGATAAAATGATGGCAGCTGGACTGAGTCCATTTGGCAGAACAAATATGGATGAGTTTGCGATGGGTTCAACTACTGAATCAAGTTTCTATGGCAAAACTCTTAATCCTCATAATTCAGACTGCGTTCCTGGTGGTAGTTCTGGTGGTTCAGCTGCTGCCATTGCTGCTGGTTTAGCTATTGCAGCTTTAGGGAGTGATACTGGTGGATCTATCCGTCAACCTGCTGCGTTTTGTGGAATAGTAGGAATGAAACCAACTTATGGTCGTGTTTCTCGTTACGGTTTAGGAGCTTATGCCTCTTCATTAGACCAGATAGGTCCGATGACTCAAAATGTTGAAGATGCAGCTATTCTTTATGATATTATCAGTGGTTCGGATGAAAAAGATTCAACAAACGCAATGATGGATGATAAAGTGACTCCTAATCTAAACGCAGATAGAAAACTCACAATCGCTATACTTCCAAAGTACATCCAAAATGCAAGTCAAGATGTTAAAGATGCTTATGCAAAAGCTATTGAAGCACTAAAAGCGCAAGGGCACACGATAGTAGAACGTGAGATGATGGATGCGAAGTTTGATATCTCTGCGTATTATATAACTGCAACTGCTGAAGCTACAACAAACTTAGCGAGATATGATGGCATTCGCTATGGAAACCGTGTAGAAGGCAAAAACCTAGAAGATACGTTTATCCAAACTCGCAGTAATGGTTTTGGTGATGAAGTAAAGCGCCGTATCATGCTTGGTAACTTTGTACTTTCAAGTGGTTATTATGAAGCTTACTACGTAAAAGCACAAAAGACAAGACATATCATCAAAGATGCTTATGCTGAAATATTTGAAGATGTAGATTTAATTTTATCTCCAATTGCACCAGGTACTGCGCCTAAATTTGGAGAACTTGATAATCCAATGGATATGTATCTAAGTGATATTTACTCTATTAGTGTGAATCTTGCTGGGTTACCTGCCCTTTGCCTTCCTATCTCAAAGTCACTAGACGGCATGCCAGTTGGACTTCAACTCATAGCACGTGCTTATGATGAACAGACTCTTTTTGATGGTTCATTAAGTTTGGAGAGGCAACTTAACTGCTAAACGAATATTTATAAAGAATCTTTGATGATATGAAAATATCTCAAAAGATTTCTTTTTCTTAATGCAGGTCTTATCTCAAAGCACACTATCTTCTTTTTATTATTTATTTTACGACCACTTAAATTATTTCAAAGCATCTTCCTTGTCTATCGAGAAAAAGACAAAGACATAGAAGAATATTGCCTTTTATGACTAGCAAAAAATTATTTTATTTTTTAATGCAGAGCACTTAAAAACAACTACATAATTTAATTTTTTTTTAAACACAAAAAAGATATATTTCGCTAACTTTTACGTAAGGAATCATTTGATATTTGTTAAACAATATTTTAGCAAAATGAAAGGATATGAAAAATCTCCTCCTAGAAAGCAATTTAGTAAAATTGTATGGTCGTGGGTTGGTGCATTTTTTGGTATTTTTTTTGTATCTATAATTCCTGATATAATGCATTTGGGTCTATTTAACAGTCTCTTTATTGTAGGTTCTTTTGGAGCATCTGCAGTACTTATATATGGTGCCCCACAATCCGATTTTGCTCAGCCGAGAAATCTTATGGGTGGACATATTGTATCTGCGATTATAGGTATTACAGTTTATAAATTTATTCATTTAGATGTTTCAATACTAGGAGCTTTAGCGGTATCTTTATCAATAGTTATGATGCATTACACGCGCACATTGCATCCTCCCGGTGGAGCTACTGCTCTTATTGCAGTTATCGGAAACGATACANTTCATAATTTAGGTTATCTNTATGTTTTATCTCCGATTGCTCTTGGTGCATTTGTATTGTTACTAATAGCCTTAGTTGTAAACAATTTTTCCAACAATCCAAAAAGACACTATCCACGCTATTGGTTATGAACTCAAAAGTCTCTTTATCTTTTTTAAGTATCATCCCTACAGGTGCTTTGATTTATATTTGGAGCTTCACAGGTATCCATGTAGGCTTTGATATTTGAACTATTTTCACTTCCGCGTCCACCTATTTTTATCATAACTTTTTGTCCGCTTTTTGATTCAAGTGTGATGACACTGTGTCCGCCTACTTTTCCGCTTGTCTCATTTGAAGATGTTGTATTACAATCGCTCACATAGTTTCCAGTAGCAACACCACAATCAACAGCTACTCTTGAGAATGCTTGATTTAAACCTGAACTAGCATTTTTTGTAGAAAACTGAAAGAGTGCTTTTTCACCATTATGGAAATTATATTGCACAATCTGATTTTGATTTTTACCACTTTTAAAATAGAGTTTTCCACTACTATCAATAGCATGTGTTGCATCCTTAGGAATAGTAATTCGTCTTGAATTAAACTCTATTTTTTCTATATTTACCTCTGGATAGTTATAAGGTGTCACCACCGTATAGCCAAAGTTACTACTGTTTTTTACTTCCATTAGTTTCTTATAGTCTAACTCTTTACAGACTAAAGAAGTAGTTGAACTAAATAAAAATGCTACATTTTTACAGCTTGTCACATCGAATGATGATTCTCTTAGAGCATAACTAGCTTTAAGTATTGTCCCATCAAAAGAGCCTTTATATGTAAAATAATCGTTAACCTTGTCCCATATATAAATCTCTCCATGTTGCGTTATCCAATCTCCAGCAGGTAGAGTGTTTTTAAACTCCTCTTTTACAGAGCTATACTCTCCTGAGTCAGCATTATCAAACATATCTGTCACCCAGTTTGTTAAAACACCACTAGAAGGAGTGTTTTTGAAGAGTTTTTTGATTGCCTCAAACTTCTCTCTTGTTATATCATTTAGTTTTGCAAAAGAGTCCTCTTGACTCATCGTAGTAAAGAGTCCACTCTCATTTATGATTAGAGTAGCAAAATGATTTTTGAGTGTTGCATCTTCTATTTTATCTACATTTTTAGAGATATAAATCGCTAATATTTCACTTAAATAGATTGCTTGCATATCTTGAAGATAGACTATGTACTGTGCCATTAGAGCTTCATTTGTGCTATCTAAGATTTCTATGATATCAACACCATCTTTCTCTAAAGCATTTTGACGATAATCAAAACGTGCTTGGAGAAAATTGTTCATATCGTTTGAAACACTGCTAATACCATTTTT
>JGI11705J14877_10000019_pt1 | contig 97159 bp, 86 predicted proteins | sample Etolaghawater15m_FD_14877 | JGI IMG/M metagenome (IMG submission 14877) | reverse complement strand
GCAGAAATTCGAAACGCGTGAGCAAGCAAAAAGGAATCTTATTGATTACATCGAAATGTTTTACAACAGTCAACGACGTCATTCATATTTGGGATATTTGACTCCGATGGAATTTGAAATAAAACTGGTTTTACAAAAAGTAGCTTGAGAATATGTCCACTTTTACTTGATCACTTCAAGCCAGATCTATGATGCGGATTGTTCACTGCCGCACAGGCAGCTTAGAAAAGTATGTACTATTGATTGGGATATTCTTGTAGGTTCACTGCCGCACAGGCAGCTTAGAAATGGAAATCTTCAAAAGTGTATTCAGACATTTATGTTCACTGCCGCACAGGCAGCTTAGAAATGACAAAATGACAAGCGAGATGAAGGCAGACAGTTCACTGCCGCACAGGCAGCTTAGAAAATGCCGGGAGCATGGATGCTATAAATGATGTTGTTCACTGCCGCACAGGCAGCTTAGAAAACCGACATCATCAGCTTTTGAGTGTCGTCTGTGTTCACTGCCGCACAGGCAGCTTAGAAATTGATGAATCGAAATCTGTTACAGCTTACAGGGTTCACTGCCGCACAGGCAGCTTAGAAATCAACGTCAGCGAGAAGGTAGTAATTTGTTGATGTTCACTGCCGCACAGGCAGCTTAGAAAGCATATCAAGCGGCTCATGCACAAGACCATCAGTTCACTGCCGCACAGGCAGCTTAGAAAAGAAAAAAAAATGGAAGGGCAAGGGAAATAACAGTTCACTGCCGCACAGGCAGCTTAGAAAATTAATCCAAAAGTTGGCCGCTGTCCGGTAAGGTTCACTGCCGCACAGGCAGCTTAGAAATCTGCAACTATCCGGGGAATATTGGTTGATGCGTTCACTGCCGCACAGGCAGCTTAGAAAAACCTAAAGACCTTACTCCAACAAACATCACAAGTTCACTGCCGCACAGGCAGCTTAGAAACTAAATAAGGATTGTCGGGGTGATTCAGTTTTAGTTCACTGCCGCACAGGCAGCTTAGAAAAGCAGGAGAGGGAGCCGATTTCGATTTTACAATGTTCACTGCCGCACAGGCAGCTTAGAAACAAGGACCTCCCCGGCAAAGGTACCGAAACCTGTTCACTGCCGCACAGGCAGCTTAGAAATGTAATCAACAGCCGATCCACTCAAGAACCTATGTTCACTGCCGCACAGGCAGCTTAGAAACACTCCAAAAAGGGTCTTCCAGTCCCCATTTTGTTCACTGCCGCACAGGCAGCTTAGAAAACAGAAACATTCGATAACCCTGCTGGTGGGCTTGTTCACTGCCGCACAGGCAGCTTAGAAATCCCTTCTGAATTGGAACTCAACTCGTGTAACGTTCACTGCCGCACAGGCAGCTTAGAAATCTATTGGAAGTCAGTATGCTGCAAAGTCCGGGTTCACTGCCGCACAGGCAGCTTAGAAAAACTTCCTATGAAATTTGTTACTGCATGGTTTTGTTCACTGCCGCACAGGCAGCTTAGAAAGCCCTGCAATAGTAACAGAATCAGACATTACCCGTTCACTGCCGCACAGGCAGCTTAGAAATGTCGTATTGATCTGGCATCCGTTCCAATATCCGTTCACTGCCGCACAGGCAGCTTAGAAAGTTTGACAGTGCTTTACCATTTCAGGAAGAAGGTCAACCTGTTCTCCACAGGGGGGAAGTAAGGCTTCCAGGTAAGGCCGGTGACGATATTGCCTGTCACATCATACTGCAATTCGATATCACAATGCTGACCGATGCCGTGGCTTTTCTCCCGAAGGCGGCCGATTCTCTCCAGAACCTTATCCCGCTTCTTTGTACCCCTGGGCTTGCTCAGGCTATCGGCAACTTTCTGCAACTCCTTTTCAAAACGATCAGCAAAACGGGTATTAATTGCCCCTTCCTTGTCGCGTCGTTCTTCGGAATGGATGGCTATCTGGCGCCGTAGGCCAGCACCAGGCCTGATCTTTCATTCGGATCGAGTTAGCCAGTATTGCAGCAACGATTTTCAGAAAATGCTGAAAACCCATGAAATGCTCAGTAGCGTGAGTCGGAAAGGTAATTATTGGGATAACGCGGTGGCAGAGAGTTTTTTTGCAGCCTCAAAACCGAGAGGGTCTTTTTTTTCAAACTATACGAATCGAGAGAACGCCACGAGAGATATCATGGATTACATAGAAATGTTTTACAACAGCAATAGGCGTCATTCTTATCTGGGCTATGTCAGCCCAAAAGAATTCGAGAAATTGTGGCTTCTAAAAAAAACCTGCTTAACAAAAGTATCAATTTTTACTTGACCAGGTCATGGTCGTCAGGCGGGAATTATAGTTGTCGCTGACCAGCGGTTATTTCGGGGCGTATTTGTAAAGTTTTCTCTGCAGGGTTCTCCTGTGGATACCTAACATTTTGGAGGCGCAGCTGATATTGTTGTCGCAGTCCGCGAGCACCCGCTGGATATGTTCCCACTCCACCCTGGCCAGCGAAGGGGGCAGGATTTCCTCTTCGGGGTATTCCTGTTGCTGGTTGTCGTCGGAAAAGGCCTTGAGGATTTCGTCCAGATCAGCGGGTTTGGCCAGATAGGCGACTGCCCCCAGGCGGATGGCCTCAGTGGCCGTGGCAATGGAACCGTACCCGGTAAGCACGACGATGCGCAGTTCCGGGGCTATGGCCAGGGCATCTTTGATCAAGGACAGGCCGCTTTTTCCCGACATCTTCAGGTCGATGACGGCCATGGCGGGATGCTCCTGCTCGATGACGGACATGGCTTCATCGTAACAGCGGGCAGTGCAGGTGGTGTACCCCCTGCGGATAAATGCTTGATTCAATCGTTCCCTGAAGAAGTCTTCGTCATCAACCAGTAAAATCTTTTCCATTTGTTCTCCCTGCTGTCTGCCTGCTGTTGCAGTTCTTCCTGGCCATATGCAGGGACAGGGTCAACGTAACCCTGGTGCCCTGATCCGGCAGCGGCTCTATGGAAAGGCCGCCGCCGAACTGTTCTGCCATGCTCCTGGCAAGGAACAGGCCGAGGCCGAGCCCGGTATCCTTGGTGCTGAAGAAGGGGTTACTGGTTTGGGCTTCCAGTCGTTTTTCAATCCCAGTACCTCTATCACAGACTTCAGTACCCAGATGTTCTGCATTGGCAAACCAGCGCAGGGTAACCTTCTCATGGGGGGGCGAGGCCTCGAGTCCGTTCTTCACCAGACCCTTGATCGTCCGGCACAATGAACGGAAGGGCATGGCGATATTCAAATCTTCCGGTACTGTATCTATCCGGAGCCGCTTTCGCTCTTCTTCCCGGAGCTCCGTCAGGATCTGCTCCACCACCTGCTGGATCGAAAAACTCCTGATCTCTTCACCCAGGTGCCCGCCGGCACCTGCTGTCATCTGGTAGAGGATCTCCTTACACTCCGTCACCTGCCTTCTGATCAGACGGGCATCGTCGAGGAGTTCGCCTCTGTCTCCCAGTTGTTGCAGGGTATGAATCATCTCACAGGAGATGACGGCCACCGTGCTGAGAGGGGTGGCAAGTTCGTGGGCAGCTCCGGCTGCAAAGGTGGCCAGGCCCGCCAGGCGCTCATGACGTTGCCGTTCCTTTTCCAGAGATTGGATCTTGAGGCGGTTTTCAGTGAGAGCCTTCTGGATTTTACTGACAAAAAAGACCACGAACAGAGAGGTGACGACAAAGGCCCCTCCCATTCCCTTCAGGTGGAGTTGAAATGAGCCTGTGAGGATGTCGATCCGCTGCAGATCAGCAGGAGCCATGGCATTGGTGCTGGAAAGTTCGGAGATAAAAGCCGGCGGGAAGAAGAAGAGCAGGCTGTAGCAGGCCAAAGTGGTCGCGGTGATCAGCCAGGAGCACTTCTCCCTGAGAATGATGGCCCCGGTGACGATATGAATCAGGTAGAGAAATACAAAGGGATTCATGGCACCGCCGGTGACATGCAGGAGTCCGGTGAGGAGGATGGTATCCATTAGAAGAATGACCAGAATTGTCTGGTTGGAAATCGGGGCGTTGCGGTGCTGCCTGAGGTGAAGGTAAAGATTGCCGGCCACCTCAAAGAGGATTATGGCGGCAACCGGCAGGAGGGGGATATTAATGTGCATTACCATCCAAACTGAGAAAATGAGAACAATCTGGCAAAGTACTGCGCCCCAACGCAGGGCCAGGAGCCAGGGAAGGGCTACGCTGACCTGTTCTGTCTGAGCCTGGCGGATGATGGGTTTGATATGGGAAAAGAGCATGGGGTTTTGAAAGGTATGCATTTATGGTTGCCTTCGTTCACAGAAGCTTATGGGAAATTATACCACTTTCTGAAAGATGCGACAATATGCCACATTGTGATATTCTCCTCCGTGGGTTACATGTAAATTATCAGTGAAGTTTGATCGAGGGAGGCTGATCCTGATTTGCAGGTGTTGGTCGATAACTGTAAAAAGAAGATATGGAGGATAGTCATTATGGAACATCAGAACAAACCCTGTCAAAGCCTGACCCGCCGTCAGATGATGATCGGAACCGCGGGAGCACTTGCCGCAGGAACTGCCCTTGCACAGTTTGGGGGATTACTGAAATCCGCACACGCCGCAGGTGGATCGACTGAAAAATGGCCATGGCCCTACGAGAAACTCGATCCTGTCAAAACTGCGGAACTGGCCTATAAAGAATGGTATCGGGTTTTCTGCGGTGCGGCAGTAATCAACAGCGTTTTCAATCAATTGCAAGAAAAATTCGGAGAACCGTACACCTCTTTTCCCGATGATGCCTTTGTCTTTCTTGAGGGTGGTATGGTGGGCTGGGGCATGACCTGTGGCTCCAATGCCGGTGCGGCCATTGTTGCCAATGCGATCATAGGGCCTAGAATCGCCGGAGGTCACGAAGGACACCAGATTACCGAGGATATCTTCGAATGGTATTCCGATGCCGCCATGCCGGTTTTTACGCCGAAAACCCCGAAAGTCACCACTGAGCTGGTCAAGACCACCGCTGACTCCCCTCTGTGTCACATCTCTGTCGGCAAGTGGATGAAGGCTTCCGGGTTTCACATCGGCAGCCCAGAGCGTAAAGACAGGTGTGCTCGGGTTGCAGCCAGTGTTGCCTACCATCTTGTGGAACTGCTCAACGATTGGCATGACAAAAAGTACCAACCGACAGCCACCCATAAGCCAGTTAAGGAGTTTGGCATCACAGCTCAGATGAACTGCATGGACTGTCACAGCGACGATGTGCCCACACCACCCATGGCCAAGAAATAACCATGGGGGCTTGACCCATCGGAGTAAGGCGCTCTGAATAGCGTTTCCCCCTTCAAAACCTTTGCCGTTGCTTCCCGTCTCTGTCAGCCGGGAGTGGCGGCAAAGGCAAAGCGCCCTTCGGCATCTGTAAGAAAAACGGCACTGAGAGCTGTTACTCAGTAACGGTGTCGCGAATCAAAGAGTGTTTCATAATCCCGCCCACCATAAAAAACATTTAGAACCCGTAACGTCAATTCTGCTTCATTCACAAGGAATGCAGCAACTGCTTTGTTATCAAGAGCATAAAGTCCTAAACCATCCATCAGGTCAGCCCGTAATTGACCTCTTATTGGAAAAATTTCCAGTTCCTGACACTTGGATTTTAGTAAGAAGTGCACCAAAAGGATTACGTTTCATACTGCCTGCTACCTTGTCTGGTAAATCTGGCCATGATGGCAGTTCATAGTTACTACCTGGCCACTTTTCAGTTTCTCAATGGCACCCTTTACCCCTGTAATAACAGGAATATTTTTTTCCCGGCCAACAATTGCTGCATGTGATGTGAGCCCCGGTTGTTCGGTGATAATTCCAGCTGCGCCACTTAATTTGTCCAGCATATAATTATCGGTATAGCAGGCAACAAGAATATTCCCGACTTTAAATCCATCAAGACTGTGGGTGTCTTCTATTACAGTAACCTCTGCCGTAACTGTTTCCTTGCCAATCCCCTGACCATGGAGGTTAATGTCTCCCACCTCATGGATCTTCAGCATATTGGTGGATCCACTTATTTTAAATGGAATGCCAGCAATAATAACAATGGTATCCCCCGATTTCATCAGATCACTTTCCATGGCACGAATGATTGCATCGTCAAAAAGCTTATTGACCGATTCTTCGTCGGAAACTTCCAGAGGTCTCACCCCCCAGAGTAACTGCATCTGCCTCCTCACTGATGCCTCCGGGCTTGTAGCGATAATGGCCGGCTGGGGACGATGACGAGCCACCATCCGGGCGGTCTGGCCACTCTGAGTTGCAGCAAGGATGGCATGTGCCTGCAAGTCACTGGCAATGGCACATGCGGCATAGCAGATAGCATTAGACACGGTTTGGGTCGAATACCTGGCACCTGCACTGAGCAGCTCATCGTAGGGAAGTGCAGATTCAGAAATTTCTGCATTTTTAACCAGGAAACGAACAGCCTCCAGAGGATATCCTCCAACCGCTGTTTCCCCAGACAACATCACTGCATCGGTCCCGTCAAAAATAGCATTGGTCACATCACTGGCCTCTGCCCTGGTGGGCCTGGGACTGCCAATCATCGATTCCAGCATCTGGGTGGCAGTGATAACCGGTTTGCCATGACGATTAGCCATCTGGATAATTTTCTTCTGAATAACCGGGACCTTCTCCGGCGGCAGTTCCACTCCGAGATCACCACGGGCCACCATCAGCCCATCAGACAAATCAAGGATTTCTTCGAGATTGTCGAGTGCCTCCTGATTTTCAATCTTGGAAATAATCTGCTGCCTGCCTCCAACTTCTTCTATAACACGGCGGACTTCCAGAACATCTTCCCCCTTACGGATAAAGGAGGCTGCGATAAAGTCCACCTCCATCTCAGCCCCAAACTGAATATCCGAAACATCCTTATCCATCAATGGAGGCAAATTGACCTTGACCCCGGGCAGACTGACACGCTTATGCTCTCCCAGACGACCACCAACGACCACCTCGGTGCGAATATCGTTTCCATGGAGACTTAAAACACGCAACGCCAGCTTACCGTCATCAAGGAGGATGGTGTCGCCGATGTCCACATCATCGCAAAGGCCCTGATAATTCACTCCAATTCGCTCTGATGTTGCAACAACTGCGTCGATTGTTAAAAAAAATGTCATCCCCTGCTGAAGCGTAATATAGCCTTCGTCAATACCACTGGTTCGAATTTCAGGCCCCCGGGTATCGAGAAGAATAGCGGTTTCACACCCAGCCCTGGCTCTAGCTGTCTTGATTGCAGCAATGAAGGCCGCCTGAGACTCGTGGTCTCCGTGAGAAAGATTGACACGAAAAACGTCCACCCCGGCCAGGATCAGCTCATGAATCTGCTCCACAGTATTACTAGCAGGCCCCAGCGTTGCTATAATTTTTGTTTTTCTCATTGTTTTCACCTGTTACTGTCGTATAGTTCCTCAACTATTTCACTGATAGCTCAACTTTCAGACTTGTGGTTATGGAGCAATCTGTTACATGAATAGTAACCATTATACAATTAAACCAGGCTAAAGGCCAAAGGTGAAAAAAATTGATAAAAGCTATCGCCACACTCTAAGCTGAACAACTATGCGCATTTCCCTTCGCCTGAAACTTACCCTTATTTCCCTGCTGCTCCTGCTGATCCCCCTGATCGGATTCAGGTTCAGCGCCATGCTGCAGTCAAGTCTCCTTGCCAGCCGGGAAGATGCCCTGATGTTCACAGCAAAAGCAGTGGCCACTGCTCTTGCCAATCGTCCAGACATCTTTGACCGTGAGCTATTCCACTCCCTCGATCAAAGTCGTGACCTCTATCTTCTCCGTCTTTCAAGCTCCATCCGCCTCAATGGAAAAGTGGATGACTGGCAGCCTGAACTTGATCAGAGTGATACCTTTGGAATTGAGCACGTCCTCGCCACCACTTCGCCCTATAAGCCGGGATCTCTCACCTTTCGGCATCTGGTCGGACAACGCGGGAAATACCTCTATGCTCTGTTTCTTGTCCATGATGACAAGGTGATGTACCGCCACAAAAACTCTCTCTACCCAGAAAAAGCTGACCATATTCAAATAGGAATACAAGATCCTGCAGGAGAACTTCACAGATACCTGCTGACCGCAGAGGAGCCTGGATGGGTCAACGGCTTTCAGATGGCAGCTGATCCGGAGAACCAGATCCCCATAGCGAACGAGCCACGCATTCAGGGTGTGTGGACAGAGACTGAGGATGGCTACACTGTTGAAATGCGCATTCCGCTGGATATGATTGGTAAACGACTGGCCTTTGCCGTGGCAGATGTGGATAATGCCGAGACACTGGAGATAGAAACGCTCATCGGCACAGCAAATCCGGATCAAATCGGTGAACTGGGCTGGCTTCTTGCCCCGTCCCGTGATATCGAAGCCCTGCTAAAACGTCTTGACAGGCCGCATTCGCGTATCAGAATTGTCGACAGTAACAGACGGGTTCGGGCCCGCTTTGGTAGCCTAGAAACCATAGACCCCCTCGAATCTGACCAGGCCAGAGAGCAGTCATCTCTACTTAACTGGCTTCATCGCCAGCTCAGCCCGGTATATCGTCTTTTCACAGAACCCTTCACCACAACCTTCACCACAGCAGGTTCCCAGGCAAAACAACTCGATATTATGGGGATAGAAGAAGGGCTCCTTGGTAAATCGAGCATTACACACTACCAGCTGGATGACGCCCAGGTGGAGGTGATGGCAGCCATCACACCATTAGTAGATGGAAATACAATTGTTGGAGCAGTGGTTGTGGAGCAGACAACCAATTCCATTCTGGCCTTAAAAAATCGCATGATAGAAGAGTCCATCGGACTCACGGTAATGGCCTTTGTCATCATTGGACTTGGCCTGCTGTTTTTTGCCTCACGGATTTCGAGTCGCATCAGGCGACTACGCAATCAGGCGGCCAATGCAATCAGTGACGATGGGCGAATTGTCGCCGAGATTACCGCAGTGCGTGCAAAAGACGAAATCGGTGATCTTGCACGAACCCTTTCCACCATGCTCGGTCAGCTCAAAGAACAGAATGAGTACCGGGAAAACATGGCCGATAACCTCGAACATGAAATGCGCACCCCCCTGGCAGGTATCGCAGCCTCCCTGAAAAATATGGAAAAAGAGCTGGCAGATCCCGACAAACAGCTGAGAGAGTATATGAGCTGGGCCTTACGTGATGTTCAGCGCATGGAGTCCCTGCTCACTGCAATCCGGGATGCCACCAGCCTCCAGGATGCTTTGGAACGTGATTTTCCGGAGGACTTTGACCTTGGGGCTGCCCTGGCGATCTGGGTCGAACATGGTTGGCAACCCGGATACCCCGACGTTGTTTTCAGGTATACTGTACCCAAACAGCCACTTTGTATTTATGGTGACCCGGACAGACTGCGGCAGATGATAGAAAAACTTATCGACAATGCGGTTTCTTTCCATATACCAGAAACACCTGTCGTACTCTCGCTATCCAGCGACCAGGAAGGCATCGAGCTCAGCATCTGCAATCAGGGCCCGACCATTGCTCCGGAAATGCTGGGTCAGATCTTCAACTCCATGGTTTCCCTCCGTACCCGGAAGGATAGCAACCCTCACCTCGGCCTCGGCTTATACATTGTCCGTACCATAGTAGAACACCATCGTGGAACAATCCGGGTTGAAAATAGAACTGAGGGAAAAGGCGGTGTCTGTGTTATTGTGAACCTGCCCCAAACACCAAAACCCGCAAAAGCAGATCATCAAGATGACTATCCTTTATCAAGATAACAGATGGCTTGTAATCAACAAGCCATCCGGCATATCCACCCACAGGGCTCACCCCGGTGACCTTGGCATTGTGGAATGGCTGGACCTGCACCACAAACTGAAGGTGTATACCTGTTCACGGCTCGATAAGGGGACCAGCGGAGTGCTTCTCTTTGCTCTGGCTCCAGATGGTGTTGCCGAAGCACAGAGTGTTCACGAAGACGAACGATCACGTAAAACCTATTACTTCATAGGCGAAAAAACATCCCAGAGTTCATGGCTCTGTGATGATCCCCTCGACGGCAAGCCCTGCAGCACCCACTTCAGTACAGTCAGAGAAGGTGTCAGCAGCGCTCTTTACAAAGCGGTTATCAATCGCGGCCGTACCCACCAGATCAGACGTCACGCAGCGGCATCGGGGATTCCCCTTCTGGGTGATACCGAATACAGAGGAGCAGACTTCGCCAGATTATCTCTCCACTGCGCGATGGTGGAATGGCCGGGAATATCCCAGACACTGCACGCCCCCCTGCCACAGTGGTTTGAATCCTGGCTGGATAACAAACCACAGGAGGCAGGGTACCTTGCACTGGTCGAACAGCGCTATCCCTTCCTCTCTTCTGTTACCGATTGCTGCCGACTCCTGCATCGTGGTGAATATTCCAAAGATATCGCCATCGATAAGTACGGTGACTGGCTCTGCGCAACTGGTTACAGGGAAACGGTTCCGGCACGGCAGGTTCTGCAGGCACACAAAGATCTGCTCACCACTCTCTGTGAAATCTGTAAATGCAGGGGCGGGGTGATAAAAACCAATCTGCGAGATCCCCATAAAAACAGACTTTTTGCGGATATTGCCGCCTGGGGAGACCCCATTCCTGACTCTTTTCTGGTACGCGAGCATGATCTCCACTTCAAGGTACAGCTAAACGGCAGACAACACACAGGACTTTTCCTCGACCAGCGGGATTCCAGGAGCCGGATTGCAGAAATTGCCAAAGGAAAGCGGGTGGTAAATCTGTTTGCCTTCACCTGTTCCTTCTCTGTCTATGCACTTGCCGCAGAGGCAGAAGTAGTTTTTTCGGTGGATCTTGCCGCAGGATGTCTCAAACAAGGACAGGAGAATGTCGCCATTAATCAACTGGCAGAAGCAGGAAATGCCAAATTCATAAAAGAAGACACCCGTAAATGGCTGTCCCGGCAGCTTCGTAACAAGCAAAATAATCCTCGCCAGTTTACTCCCTTTGATCTGGTAATCTGTGATCCTCCAGTATTTGCTTCCGGAGGCAGGGGAAAAAGCTTTCATGTGGAAAAAGAATGGCCTGGACTCGCAGATGGAGTAAGTAACATTCTCGCAAATGATGGCATAGCACTCTTTGCCAACAATCACCAGGGAGGTGCGGAACCTTTTTATTACGACACCCTCCGCAGGGTTTTTAGTGAAGTCACCCGGTTAAATCCACCTTTGGATTTTCCACAGGTGGGGACGCGGACTTCTCACGTTAACATCTACTGGTGTCAAAAATAATATCAACCCTTGACTGAAAGGCTGTTATCCTGCTATTGCTTCAGAATAGACTTGTACGTACCATTCCCCCTCAAATAAGTGTCAAATCCCGGATCAAAGGATAGGAGAAGTATCATGATGAACAGGATATTCGAACTGATCACCTGGATTTTCGATCCCCTTCATCATTTGTACGAGCACGAAAAAGTGCACCGGAAGATTTCCTTTGTGCTGGTACTGATCTTTATCTCCGGCCTCCTGATAATAGAATTAAAACGTCGGCAACTCCTTCCGGCAGAGCTGGCTCCCATAATACCTAAAAATCACTTCTATGCCATCAGCTGGGCATTTACGATGATTCTTGTCCTGGAGGTCATCAGCCTTATTTTCACCCTTCCCTGTTCGTTCTCGCGCTCCGTTGGCAAACAGTTTGAGATCCTCTCTCTAATACTGATACGTAACGCCTTCAAGGAACTCTCCTACTTTGAGGAACCGGTAACATTTCTCGGTAACGAAGAAAGCATTCTTCATATTTTATCAAACGGTTTTGGTGCATTCCTTATCTTTGCCCTGCTGAGTATCTATTACAAACTGCAGAAGAACAGCTATAACGAACGGGATCATATCGATAATATATTTAATTTTGTGGCCGCAAAAAAAGGTGTCGCCCTTGTATTACTTATCTCTTTTGCTGGCATGGGAGCGCATTCTTTTTATCTCACCACAGTTGGCATAGAGCATACGGATTTTTTTCATGGATTTTATACCCTGCTGATCATCACCGATATTTTAGTGGTGCTTATCGCCCAGTGTTTTCATCCGGCCTTTTATACAATTTTCCGCAATTCAGGGTTTGCCCTTTCCACATTGATTATCCGTCTTGCTCTGGTTGCACCGGTTTATTTTGATGTCCTGCTTGGAGTAGCCGCCATTGTCCTGGCCATTTTACTGACGGTAATCAGTGGCAGGATGTTTCCAGGTCATGAATACTCAGAGATGAAAAACTAAGGTTATAAAAAAGTCTTACCTTTGGGCAAGCCAGATCATGTGGCGGCTCCCCCCTTTCTGTCCTCGTGCCCGGACCGTGACTTCTTCAACCGAGAATCCTGTCTGAAGGAGCCGCTTTGAAAAAGCAGGATCAGGGCTGGCCGACCAGACAGCAAGAATGCCGGCAGGCTTCAGGGCAGCATAGGTCGCCTTAAGTCCTGGCCGGCCATAAAGCCAGTTGTTATCACTTCGAGTCAAACCATCGGGCCCGTTATCCACATCAAGCATCACGGCATTATACGCCTGCTGCTCCGCTTGTAGAATCAGAGCGACATCACACTCCTGCACCGTTATTCTGCTGTCGGTCAAAGGATATCCGGCAAGATGCCCCAGGGGACCTCGGTTCCATGCAACCACCGCAGGCACCAGTTCAGCCACTACCACCTGAGCCTGAGAACCAAGGTTCTGCAGTGCTGCCGCCGCCGTGAAGCCCATCCCCAATCCGCCGACCAAAACCTTTGGCGATGGATGCTTGGCAAATCGTGCACAAACACATTCGGCCAAAGCATCCTCCGAACCGTGAACACGACTGTTCATCAACTCACAGCCATCCACCCGTATGGAAAATTCAGTATCCCGCCTGTAGAGATACAGCCTTTCTGAACCTCCTGGCACCGGACTGCTATCGACTAATTCCCAAGGGATCATTTCATAACCAACTTTCCAAAAGCATTAATTAAGATCGTGGCAATATATACCACCTTTAATACTTTTTTTCTTTGATAGCAGTATTAAAAAGGTTTATTAAACGCAGTTGCGGTATAAGACCCTAACACAGTTACCACTGCTCAACAGATGAAAATAAAGAGCACGAGAAAATCCCGGAATGAAAGTAATTATTGCAGAAAAGCCATCGGTAGCACGTGACATTGCAAGTGTACTCGATATCAAGACCTCAAAAAAAGGTTATATCGAAGGACGTGGCTGCGCAGTTACCTGGGCCTTTGGACATCTGGTAACACTCAAGGAACCGGGTGAATACGATCCCGCCCTGAAACGCTGGTCACTTGATACTCTTCCCTTTGTACCGGAGAAATTCAAACTCAAACTGATAAGCAACCGCGGTGTTGCCGAACAGTTTCATATTATCAAAACACTTTTTGATCAGGCCGAAGAGATTGTATGCGCAACTGATGCGGGACGGGAGGGTGAACTTATTTTCCGTTATATCCTGGCACTGTGCAAAGCGGAAGAGAAGCCGATTCGCCGTCTCTGGCTCAACTCGCTGACGTCCGATGCAATTGAGGCAGCATTCAAGGATCTTCGCGACGGCCACGATTATGATCCGCTCTACGCTGCAGCCCGCTGTCGCAGTGAATCCGACTGGATTGTGGGGCTCAATGCAACACGGTATTATACTGTTCGCCATGGAAGGATTGGTGGAGGGAATGATCGCGTACTCTGGACCATCGGACGAGTCCAGACACCGGTCCTGGCCATGATTGTAGCACGTGACGATGCTATTCTTCAGTTTCGTCCCCAGCCATTCTGGGAACTCAGCACTCGCTACCGGGAAGTGATCTTCAAATACAGCGGAAAACGCTTTGAAAACGAAGAAAAAGCGCAAGTACTGCTCGAAAAACTGACAGATCAGCCCTTTACAATCACAGCCATTCGCGCCAAAAAGAAAAAAGAACAGCCACCACAGCTCTTTGATCTGACCACACTCCAGCGGGAACTCAACAAACTGCACGGAATCTCAGCGGCAGACACCCTCACTGCGACCCAGAGTCTTTACGAAGCCAAGCTTGTCACCTATCCGCGAACCGACTCCCGCTATCTCAGTGAAGACATGAAGCCGCGGATTCCAAAAATCCTGGAACAGCTGGGAACTCTTCGTCCCGAACAAATAGCTCCGCTTGATCTTAAAAAACTTTCCTTCACCAACAGGATCATTAACGATAAAAAAGTAACCGACCATCATGCCATTATCCCCACGGGAGTAATACCACGCAGATTCGGTACGAACGAACAACTGGTCTACGATGCTATCACTACACAGTTTATCGCTGCCTTTTATCCCGTCTGTCTCAAAAATATCACCACCGTCGATGGCACCAGTAACAAAATAAAATTTGAAGCCAAGGGAACCCAGATTGTTCATCCCGGTTGGACAGCTCTCTTTCCCCAGAAAACGAAGGCAGCCGAAGATGGACAAACGCTGCCTGACTTCACAAAAGGTGAAAGCGGCCCCCACTCCCCTTTCCTCCGTGAAGGAAAGACCATGCCTCCCAAACACTTCTCAGAAAATTCGCTGCTCGGGGCAATGGAGGCGGCAGGAAAATTGGTTGAAGACGACATCCTGCGTGAAGCCCTTAAGGAGCGTGGTATCGGGACACCTGCAACACGTGCTGCCATTATCGAGACTCTGCTCAGACGCAACTACATTCGGCGGGAGAAAAAACAGCTTCGCTGTACGGATATGGGCCGCTGCCTCATTGCCCTTATCAGGGACCCCTTGCTGAAATCGCCTGAGATGACGGGTGAATGGGAAGAAAAGCTTAAGCAGATAGAGCGCAGTGAGCTTGCACCCGATGACTTTATGGACGGAATCAGCAACTACATCCGAAATATGATTCACACCAGCAATACCGGGCAGCTGGATAACAGGCGCTGGGGAAACTGCCCGCTCTGCGGTAAAGATATTATCAAGGGAAAAAGAGCTTACGGCTGCTCCGCATGGAATGATGGCTGTACATTTGTTCTTGAGCCAAACTACAAAGAAACCACTCTCTCCCCGAAACAGATTCAAATCCTCCTGCAACAGTGTATCCTGCCGAACCCGGTTCGCATCGATGATGAACCACGAATACTGATTCTCTCCACCCAGGGCGTCCCCATGGATCTGCGCCTCCCCTCCGCTGATCGTCAGAAACACCAGGCCAAAACAGATCGTTGATCGCCTCCAGGCAGTTTCTTCTCCAAACAATTCAATGATCAGTAAAAAGATTTTTTGCGATCGCAGAATAGTATGTGATAGAATATCCAAATATCCATCAGACACATCCAAGAATACTCAGACAAAATACCCAAGAGGCGACCACCATGGAAAAAGGGGAAAAAAGAAACTTCATTCGACTGGACTCGTTGCACCTCCTGGACTACCTGATAATAGACAAAGAAGGGAGACAAACCACCTACTCCATGGGACGAACCCTTGATGTCAGTGAGCACGGTCTGCAACTCGAAGTCACCCAGCCGATGAGCGTAGGAGACACCCTGCTGGTTACAGTGGGCATTGAGGACGATCTTATCGATCTGGTAGGAGAAGTGAAATACGCCAAAGAAGCATCGAAGCGTTATATGGTTGGAATTGAGTTCTCCGACATCAGCGATGAAGGGCTGCGGATACTGAAAAAATACATTGTAGCTTTTAATACGCACTGCAGCTGATCAGTTGACAGTATAGTAGAAAACAGTCGGGGTATCCTTCAAAATATCCTTTCAACTTTTTGCAAAATCAAGCAGCTTGGATATGCAGATATTTTCGCAAAAAAATCCAGAGAGAAAAAGAAACCAGGCCACTGCCACAGGCAAGCCAGCCGATAAATGATATCTTATCCTCCCAGCCAAGTGATGCTATAGCCATTGCCATGGCACCAAAAATGAAGTACGAAAAGACCATGGTCGCAGAGGCCGTGCCGGCATCTGTTGTAACCTGTTCAAGGACAAGGTTATTGGATGGGGGGCGGCTCAGTCCGAGAGACAAGGCAATAAGCCCCATGGGGAGCGCGAGCTGCCAGCAACCGTTAGCCGGAGTCGCAAGCATCCACAGCCCACCAACACCTATGCCGCCATACCCTGCAGTTATCATCCGGAATGTTCCAATTTTCTTTCCAAATCGCATACAGATCATGGAACCCGACATAAAACAGAGGGCATTGGCTCCAAAAAACAGGCCAAAGAGACTTTCCTCCATTTGAAACCTGTTGATGTAAATACTCGAAGAGGCGGCAATAAAAGAAAAGAGGGGGAGACTGGTAACGGCATTACAGAAAACAAGTCCCACCAGACGATAATTGCTCAAAACCCGACCGTAACTCCTGAGCAGTGCGGCAACAGAAGTCCCCTCCTGAGCGGTATGCGTTTCAGGCGTCAGCAAAACTCCTGCAAGCGCCACCATTCCCATCCCCCCCTGACTGACAAAAATCCAGGGCCAGGAAAGATATTTCATTATCAGACTCCCGGTTAGAGGAGCTACCATGGGGGCCAGGGCCATGATCACCGAAATCTGGCTGAGAACCTTTTCCCGCGTCCCGATCTCCAACCTGTCTCTAGCCATGGCAAGGGAAATAGCCGACGCTGCTCCGGCTCCCATTGCCTGAACAATTCGTGCTGCCACCAGCATCCAGATATTTTGTGCCAGGGCGCAGAGAAAACTTGCTGCGACAAAAAGGAGCAAGCCTGCAATAAGTGGTGGTTTTCTTCCGAGTCGATCGGACAGGGGGCCGTAGAAAAGTAATGAAACACAGTAGGTAACAAAAAAAAGAGTGAGAGTCAGGTTGATAATGGAGAGAGGCTGCTTCCAGATCTTCTGCAGATGAGGTGTGGCGGCAAGATACATGTCAGTGGCCAAAGGTGGAAAGGCCGTAAGTAGAGCCAGGAGAAGAATAAAACGCTTCATAGATTCCTTCTAAAAACCATACAGCTGTAAAACAAACAATAAAATCGCATAGGTGAGTGCTGAAAAAGCTGTGGCCATCATAACAATGGTTCCGGCAAGGTCACCATCCCCCCCCATCTGGCAGGCCATTATATAGGTGGCAACCGCTGTTGGAGCCCCTGCCATAAGCAGGCCGATGGCAAAATCCAATCCTGAAATATTGAATACAAGCATAAACAGAGCAGTAATAAGAGGCATCAAGAGCAGTTTCATTGCGGTGGCAAGGAAGGCTTTTGGGACATCCCCCTTGAGACTGGCCAGGGAGAAACTGCCGCCAATTGAGAGGAGGGCAAGAGGCAAGCTCATTCCTGTTGCGATATTGAGTGTTCGATCCAGAATAACCGGCATGGGAAACTTTAAAAAGCTCCACAAAAGGCCAGCAAGGGAAGCGAGAATAAGCGGATTGCTGATAATCAGGCGGATGATTTCTCTGAAACTGGTTTTCTGTTGCTGCTGAGGTAAAACAAGTGCCAGGATCGCGAAGAAATTCAAAACCGGAACCAGAAAACCAGTCAGGATGCCGGCCCTGGTCAGGCCAATATCACCATAGGCATTAAAAACAATAGCCAAGCCAATATAGGCAAGATTTCCACGGAACGCCCCCTGACAGAACGATCCATGGACGGGTGGTGGGAAAGAACGCCACTTCCCATATAAATAGGCAATTCCAAAACAACAGGCAATCCCGCCACTCGTTGCCATCACCAGTTTAAAATTAAAACTGGTGGAGAAATCAGCACCCGCTATCTTGTAAACAAGAAGCAGCGGCAGACAGATATAGTAGACCAGTTTATTGACTTCAGAAAAGAAACCCCTGCTCACAAGCCCCAGCTTGCGGATGGTGTATCCAAGTCCGATAACAAGAAATACCGGGAGAACAATTTCGATTACATTCTGCATGACTACACATCTACTTGAGTGTGCCTCGAAGCTACAAGAAAAATCGTCAACAAAAAAATAAAATAATGAGGGAGAAGGAGGATATCTTTGTTATATGCGACACTCTCCAATAATCCGAACAAACCGAATAGTTCTTGCCATTCGCTCTCCTATTTATCTAAAATAAATCAACAAAAAAGTTAGGTATTCCCGTTATAGCAAATAGAAAAGTGGAGTCAAAACATGTTTTGGATTGACTGGGTTGCAGTTGTCATGGTCGGAGTGGGCGCCCTCTTCATGCTCCTATCAATTCTCTCAGCGGTAGCCATGCTGCCCCGCCTTACCCCTTTTTACAAAAGAAAGTGGACCATCCTTACGGTATTTAAAGGGTTTTTCCTCTTAGGTTACCTTGCCTTTATTGTCATTCTGGTGATGGAACTCAAACTTCCGGTGGAGTTTGTTACCGGAGTTGTTTTTCTGGGCGGTGCCTTTTTTGTTTTTATGGTTATTCGCCTGAGTGACACCGGAAAAGGAATGGACAAAGAGCTCTGCAGTAAAATCTTTGATCCTTTTTTACCACCAAAGAAGTGGGCAGCGGTACAGGACAAGGGCTATCCATCGCCCATGACATAGTCGTCAACAAGCATCATGGTGCCATTAAAGTGGAAAGTTCAGTTGGAGTCGGGACATGCTTTATCGTACAACTGCCATTGCAAGCTGTAGAGAACTGACCTGCAGGCAATTTCCCGGGTAGGTAGTGCGTAGAGACAATACACGTCAACGGGTGCTATTTTGTTTCAATATAGCAGAAATCATCTTTCACGAGTTGTGCAAATGCCTCTTCAGGAACTGCAGGACTAAAAAAATATCCCTGCCCGATGTCACAGCCCATACTGCGGAGAAGTTTGAACTGTTCACTGGTTTCGATGCCCTCGGCAATGGTGGTCATTCCCAGACTCTTGGCCAGGGCGATAATTGCCTGAATAATGGCAGCATCCTGCGGGTTTTCAATAATATCTTTAACAAAAAACCTGTCGATTTTAATTGAATTGATGGGAAAGTTCTTCAGGTACAACAGGGAAGAATAGCCGGTACCAAAATCATCCACTGATATAGTCAGGCCCATTTTTTTTATTTCTTCCAGAATTTCTACAGTCTCTCTTTTTTTTTCAGCCATCACACTCTCGGTAATCTCCACTTCAAGGGCATTGGATTTTAAACGGTTCTCGTCAAGACTTTTTCGCAGCTTTAGAGGAAGATGCTGTTCAGCAAATTGTCTACTGGAAATGTTGACTGCCACCCGTACCTGCCGAAGTCCCTGTTTTTTCCAGGCCTGCTGCTGCTCTCCAACTTGACGTATCACCCAGTCTGTAAAGGGGACGATAAGACCAAGCTCCTCAATGGAAGGAATAAATTCAGACGGGGAAACCTGCCCCAACGTGGGGTGTGTCCAACGTGCCAAACTCTCCGCCCCGGCAATTTGGCCATCCCGCATATCGACCTTTGGCTGATACCAGAGAACAAACTCATCATTTGTCACTGCTTTGCGGACATCATTTTCAAAATCAAGACGCACCTTTGCCTTTACGTTGAGTGCTTTTTTGTAAAATTGAAAACCGTTTTTTCCTTTTTCCTTTGCATGGTACATCGCCAGATCCGCATGTTTCATCAGCACTTCACTGTCGCTACCATCCAGTGGAAAAATAGAGATCCCGATACTGGCAGTAATAAATATTTCGTGCCCTTCTATTGTAAACTTATGGGACAGGGAATTTTTAATTCGCTGGGCGACCCTGCTGGCATCCTCGGGGGTTTGCAGCCTGGGAAGCATGATGGTAAACTCATCCCCTCCCAGTCGCGAAACACAACTCTTTGACTCATCCTGCCCATATCTACTAAAAGAATCAGAATCACGAATACACTTACTTACCCGTTCAGCAACATTTTTGAGGAGAATATCACCAACATGATGTCCAAGAGTATCATTGATAATCTTAAACCTATCCAAATCCATAAAGAGGACAGCAAGTTGACTTTCCTCTGCAACGGATTCGGCAAGTGCCGTATCCAGGCTATCTTTAAACATGGTACGATTGGCCAGTCCAGTCAGGTGATCATAGAAGGCCAGCACTTCTATCTGCTTGCGCTGATCGATGACATCAAAAAATGCGTTACTGGCACGCAGCATATATTTAACCCGGTAATTCAACACAGGCCAGTTGATTGGCTTAGTAATAAAATCTGTGGCCCCGGACTCAAAAGCGCGGTGGATGGATTCGAGATCTTCGAGTCCTGTTACCATAAGTATGGGCGTATGAATACCGCCTGACATCTTACGAACCGTCCTGCAGGTATCAAATCCATCAAGTTTTGGCATCATGACATCAAGGAGAATGGCATCTGGCTGTGACTTCTTAAACTCAGAAACGGCAACCAGGCCATCTTCTGCCTCAACTACCCTGAATCCATCTTTCTCAAGACTGGTACGCATTAACAAACGAAGACTAGAGTCATCATCGACAATCAAAATCAAAGGGGGCTTTTCCTTGACACCACTCATGATGTCACCTTTTCTGCCATAAGAGGATCGATTATCTTCTGATATTCCTCTTGCGCGGTGACAAAGACGTCCATGCCTCCATGCAGAGCGTTTGTGTATGCCCTGTGCTCCAAATCCTTAAACAGGGCTGAAAGGGTCAGGGCACCGATGTTTGCGCTACTTGACTTCAAGCTATGGGCTATGGAGCGAACCTCCGTTGCATCCTTGTTCCGCAAAGCCCGATACAGACTATCCATCTGATTTGGGGTATCCTCCAGATATATGGATATAACACGAGTAAGAATATCAGGCTCCCCTTCTGGCTGCAGAGCACGAATAGTATCAAGTGCCCCGCGGTTAATCAGTTCTTCACCGACAACACTTATGGGGCTTTCTGGATGTGATCCTTTCTGAAATACTCTCCGGTCATCCTGCTGCAGCTTCTTCGGTAACCAGTGCTTCAACACCTTTTCAACCTGCTGCAGACTGAATGGCTTACTGATATAATCATCCATGCCGGCTGCAAGACACTTTTCCCTGTCTCCGGTCAGGGCATTTGCTGTTAACGCAACAACCGGTGTCCGTTTTCCTCTCTCTTCCATATTCTCCAGACGTCGAATGGCAGAAGTTGCTTCATATCCATCCATGCGCGGCATCTGACAATCCATAAGGACAATATCAAAAGAATTCTTTTCAAAGGATTGTAATGCTTCCTGGCCATTCTTTGTCAACGTTACCTTACAGCCGAGCTTACGCAGTACTCCCATGGCCACCTGCTGATTTGTTACATTATCCTCTGCCACCAGAACATTGGCATCAAATGTGGCCCGGTCTTTCTGCAGACTGTAATGGGTAATAAGCTGATTATCGTCTTTGAACCGATCTCTTGCCATCAAGGCAACAAGGCTGTTGTAAAGATCAGTCTGACGAGCCGGTTTAGTAAGGTAAATTCCAATACCGGCTTCGTGGGCCAGACGAGCATCACCCCGAATACCAACGGAAGTGAGCATGACCATACGAGTGTTCTGCAAAGAAGGATCCTTACTGATCAGGGCAGCAACTTCAAGGCCATCCATATCGGCCATATCTTTATCAAGAATCACCATGTCAAAAGGCTTCCTGTCAGCCACCGCCTGATGCAACAGGGTTAATCCTTCAATTCCACCCGAAGCGCTGGCATGATCAACTCCCCAGAGTTCCATCTGATGCTCAAGTAGTCTCCGGTTTGTGGCATTATCATCTATAATGATTGCCCGCAGGTTGGAGAGTCTATCCGTCTCGGCCGATGCAACCACCTCCGTTCCCGAAGCCTTGTCCAGGGTTACTTCCATCCAGAACTCCGACCCTTCTCCCAGGCGACTATTGCAGTTAATCTCTCCTTCCATCAGCTCAACCAGTTGCCGGGAAATTGCAAGCCCAAGCCCTGTCCCCCCGTATTTCCTGGTGGTAGAGTCATCTGCCTGCGAAAAAGGATGGAAAAGTGTTTCATATTCGTCTTCAGAGATACCAATCCCCGTATCCTGCACCGAGAAGCGAAAAGCTGCATCGTTATCAGTCTCTGCAAGGAGAGTCAGCTGGAGAAGAATTTCACCATGATCCGTAAATTTAATAGCATTCCCCAGCAGATTAACCAGAATCTGCCGTAACCTGCTGGGATCACCGTTAATATACGAAGGAATATTCTCAGGAACGTTGACAATCAGCTCCAGGCCCTTGGCATGTGCCCTGTAAGCAAGCATTTGAGCGATATCTTCCACCAGCAATGATAAATTAAAGTTAATTTTTTCGAGCTCAAGTTTACCGGCTTCGATTTTGGAAAAATCAAGAATATCATTGATAATGGTGAGCAGGGATTCCCCCGAACTCATGATCGTCTCAATAGAACTGCGCAGCTCCTTGTCCAAATCAGTATCGAGAGCCATTTCGGCCATACCGAGGATACCGTTCATCGGAGTACGGATCTCATGACTCATGTTGGCAAGAAACTGTGATTTAGCTTTATTTGCAGCCTGAGCCTGCTCTGCCAGAACAATGGCCTCATCCATTGACTTTTTCAGCTCGACGGTACGTTTCTGCACCTGATCCTCAAGGTATTCATCCCGCTTCTGGACCATGCTGAGCATGTCATTAAAACCACTGGCCAATAGCCCAAGTTCGTCCTCACTCGACTGTGTAGCCCGGAGGGAGTAATCCTTTTTATCAGAAACCTGCCGAATAATAGCGGCCAGCTTGATAACAGGATCAGTAATAATGGTCTGTAAGCGATTTCCCAGAATAGCAGCAACCAGTAATCCTCCCCAGAGAATAGCCAACAGGTACAACCCGACCTGAAGCATATTACTGTATAGATCCTCCATACTGACCTGTATGAAGAGAGACCCGATTTTTTCCCTATCAAGAACAATGGGTTGAAGCACCTCAATATATTTTTCGCTAAAGAGGTAACCCCTTTTCATTAATTCAGCATTGAACATACCATATTCAACGTTTCCATTAGCAGAAGACCCTGGCGAATAGGCTGCAACGGTCACTCCTTCAGGGGTAACAATACGGGAAGAGGTGATGGTTTCTTTAATGGAGAGAGACTGCAAGATTTTTTCCAGTGCTTCCACATCGTGAAAAACCAGGCCTGCTCTGCTATTTTCACCAATAATCTGAGCCAGTGTCGAAAGCTCCGCAAGAGTATTCTTCCTGTAGAGATACCACTGACTGACAAAGGTGACAGCAAACGTGAGAATGAGGACAGAGAAACAAACACCAAGAATAATGACGTTAAGCTTATGCTTGACAGGCAGTTTATTGAAGCAAAGATTCATTTTACTCCCCCCATAACTTCAACAGCCAGGGAAAGTAACTGTGAATCTATTTTGATTTTATTTTTAAGAGCATATTCAAGATTGATGAGAAAGCGCAATCGCTCCCTTCGTGTCACAAACTGAACCATTCCTCCCTGGGCAGCAAAATCCTTTGCGTCACCCACCGTGACAATCGCTTTGGAACCGAGTACTTCATGTACCTCCCCCACAGTCTTTACATGTGGCAGGCTGATATACAGAAGATGACACTCCTGCACCTCTTCAACCTTGGAAAAGTGACGGATAACAATATGCCGATTGCGCACGGTTTTTTGAGCCAAAGAAGCTAACTCGGCTTCAACAGGACTCCTCCCAAGTACCCCGATCACCAGGGGAGACTGTTCATCAATAAAGGTATCCTCGGGCCATTGGATAAATTTGGCAAAATTATAGAGATAGGCCACCTTCAGCTTGACCTCAGAGGACGCAGCTGCGCCCTGTCCTGGAAGAACAAAACAAAAAATACAGGCCAGAGTTATGAGAAGAGGGTTACGTTTCAACGAGTTCCAGGTATCTTTAGAATTTCCATGTCAGCTTCGCGTAGACACTCTGCCCGATCTCAGTGGCCGGAGTAAAATATTCATGCACATACTCCAGATGATCCGACTCCAGGAGGTTTTGCCCAACCAGCATCAATTCCAGCTGTTCAACAGGTGTCCAGATAAGATTGAAATCCAGGGCAACGTAATCATCCACGACAATCCCCGCAGCATAGGCGGCCTGCCCGGCGGCAGCCAGCTGATCAACATAGCGTGCCCAGAAGTTGACACGAAGTGTTTCACTCAACTCCATGGATGAATGCAATGATATCTGATGCTCTGGACTTGATCCTTCCGCAGCAACTTCACTGATGGAAAACCCATTGTTCATTGCTCCAACGCTTGAAGTCATCTGTAGATCAATGTAGCTGTATGAGAGTTCGGCAGCCAGCCAGGAAAGAGGCTTCCATCGGCTGCTGATCTCCAGGCCATAACTCTGGCCTTCCAAACCATTCACAAAGAGGATTGTCACCGGATTCTCCGGTAGATAATCAGTCAGGTTTTTATAGTCATTATAAAACAGCGCCATGTCCACAGAGAAATTACTGCCCGGCGAATAGCGGTAGCCCCCTTCATAGGCAATAACTTCCTCTGCCTCCAGCCCTGGATTACCATAAACTGAAACCATGGAAAACGGTGGAGTGGGGAGGGGGCCAGAGACAATACGCCCGCCGTCTTCTACCCTTGAGGGAGTGCGAACCGCACGGGAAACCGCAGTCCAGATGTTATTCCCTGGATTTATTTTCCAGAGGAGACGGATACTGGGCTGGATTTCAACTCCCGTGTAAACGTTGTGCTCCACTTTTGTGCCAAGAGTGAGTCTGATCCTGTCTTCGAACAGGCCGATCTCATCCTGGATAAAGCCGCTGAAGAGCTCACTGGTCTGTTCAGCTGGTTCAATGCCAAGCGTATAGGAATTTCTGAACTCGTCAGAAATATTCCGATAGCCTAAACCCCATACGATATCGTTCTTCGTCCACTTGAAATGATGCTGAAAATCGAAATCCACGGTGTAGTGTTGCTGAGCAAGATAGGTTTCATCCCGTTCTGTTACATCAAAATAGGCCTGAAAGGTCCAGCTGTTTGTCTCTGATAACTTGTGTTGCCAGCGACCGAGCAGATTGTAACCGTCACTTTTAATCTGATCATCAACGGTTAACGGTATGGGTGATCCCTCAGCCCATATTGGGAATACGAGTTGGCTGTCATCTCCCTGATACAGGTCTCCCTGCAGGGTCCAGCTATTTTGCAACCCGATATCCCCATCCAGACGCATCCCGGCGCTTGAAAGTTGCGAGTCATCATGAGCATCCGTTTCATCAGCCAGTAACTGATAGGAGTCCCGGTCATGGCGGTGGAGATACAATCGACCATAGGTGTCATTATTTAACTGTGCTCCATAACGTAAGGATGCGATACCGGTTTCATGGTTTCCGGCAGCCACACTGACCAGCCCCCCCTGGGTGTCCGAAGATTGTTTTGTAATGACATTAATGATGCCGTTCACGGCATTTGCCCCCCAAAGAGTTGCCCCCGGCCCCCGGATAACTTCAATCCGCTCCACATCCTCCAGCACCACATTCTGCACATCCCAGTACACTCCGGAGTAGGATGGCGTGTAAACGCTGCGGCCATCTATCTGCACCAGCAGTTTATTAGAGAATACTCCATTGAATCCACGGGAAGTGATAGCCCACTTAGTAGCAGTCATCCTGGAAACCTGGAGACCGGGTACCATGCGAAGTGCCTCGGGTATGGAAGTGACACCCGAATTGTGGATAGCTGCCTGGTCAATCACATAAACTGCAGCCGCTACATCACCAAGGTTCTGAGCCTTACGGCCGGCCGAGGTGATCTGGATCTCCATCAGCTCGGAGAGATCCAGATCGAGCATCTCTTCCTCCGCAGCCCAGAGTGCAGCAGGAGTGATTACCAGCAAGATACAGGACAACACCATACCTGTTTTTAATTTTCGTATTATAGGAGACATCAGTTTTTCCATAATAAATGTAATCAGTACAAATCATCGTTTAACAACCGTACAATCAATTATAGCTTTTACCTATCCTTTCACAAGAGATCATTCGCACTGCCTATACAGATAGAATGGACATTTTTTACACAAAAACACGTCCTTTCACTTTTTGCTTAAAACGGAGTTGATCCCCTCTCGCAGTTCTTCCATATCAAATGGTTTTGACACCGCTGCACAAAATCCGTAATCACGATAATGAGAAAGGACCTGGTCGTTCGAGTAGCCACTGGAAACTATTATTTTTGCTTCAGGTGCCAGTTGCAGCAGTTTACGGGCAGCTTCCTTTCCTCCCATACCACCGGGAATAGTAAGGTCCATAATTACAAGATCAATAGGTGTCCCCTGCGCTTCCATCTCCTGATATAACCGTATTGCCTCGTCACCATCTACGGCAAGAATTGTATCATGACCAAGGGATGCAAGTTGCGCCTTAACTAATACACGGATCATCTTATCATCATCCATCACCATAATCCTGGATGCCCTTGGCAATGGCATGCTTCTCTCATTATTGTTAACGCTGCAAACAGCACCGGGATCAGCCGGGAGATAGATGTTAAAAATCGTTCCCTGACCGGGAATCGACTGAACCGTTATGCTTCCATGATGCTTTTGAATAATAGTATGACTGATGGCAAGCCCCAAACCATTGCCATTTTCTTTCGTACTGAAGTAGGGGTCAAAGATATCATTTATAATTTCCTGCGGTATCCCCGGTCCGCTATCCTGAAGAGTAATACCGACAAAAAAATCATCACTGTGCCGGTTCACCAGAAACTCGGACGAACTGCGATCAATGTTGGCACAACTGATTTTCATCGTCCCACCCTGGGGCATGGCATGTATGGCATTAATGACAAGATTCTGAATAACCTGGCTGAGCTGTCCACTATCCCCCTGAACCATCCACAAATCATCCGGAAAAAAATACTCACAGGAAACCTTGGAGCCATGGAGAACAAAATCTGCTGATTCCTGAATAAGCTGGGCCAAGGCAGTGCATTCCTTTACCGGTTCACCTCCCTTTGAAAAAGTTAAGAGCTGCTGAGTCAGTTTTGTAGCCCTTTTGGCAGCCTTTTGAGCGTCTGCAAGAAGAGAAAATGCTGTATCATTCTTTTTAAGGTGTGCTGTAGCGAGCTCAATATTTCCAAGGATAACTGAAAGAATATTATTAAAATCATGGGCAATCCCTCCGGCAAGGACCCCAACCGATTCAAGTTTTTTGGCCCTGAGGAGTTCATCCTCCATCTGCTGTTTCTCTGTAATATCGCGCGCGAGCATAAGGAAATGAAAAGATGCTTCTGAGACCTGTTTTTTAGAAGTAGAGAGTTCAAACCAGTGCTCTCCTTCTGCCAGGGGCAGCCTGATTATCTGGCCATGGGAGATACCCCGCTCTGCAGCCTTCTCAATAGCGTCCATCACAACCCTGGAGGCATCAGAGGGAAGGATCTCGCTCACCGTATGCCCCAGAAGAATCTCTTTTTGGGCGGCCAGAAGCGTTTCATCCTGAGCCCATACTTCGATATATTTCCCTTTTCTGTCGAGCTCGAACATGAGATCTGGGATGGCAAGCAGGGTTGCATCGAGATCGGCATTAGCCCTTCGCAGCTGTTCTTCAGTGGACTCCCGACTCTCAATTTCCTTCATCAGTTCCTGGTTTCTCTCCTGTAATTCAAGAGTGCCACGAACAATCAATCCTTCTCTCTCATCGACTTCATCGCTCAGTTCGTCAATTAAAAGCGCATTCTCTTCCTGCAGTCGTATTGACCGCAGAATGTTTTTATTTAGATTGCGGGCGAACAGAACCGTCATAATCAGGTAAATGGTGACCGCAAGTGCCAGCCATTGATAAGAACTGTCCTGGTAACAAAACAGGTTACCAGCCAAAACTGCTCCCTGGGGAAGGATGTAGAGGAGAACAGCCGGCAGGGAAGCAGCCAGAACGGGAAGAGCCACACTGATAACCCCAAACGCCAGGAACACCAGTGCAGCAAAAACGAAAGGATCAGTCTCGTCACTGAGATGGAAATATACCAGACTCCAGGATACTCCAACCAGCCCGCAGCCAACGCAATACGAAACTAACCAGCCTGAAGAAGAACGTAATTCCGGTCGTTTTTTTCTAAAATACCACAGTCCAATACGATACGAAGCCGTTACAAACAAAGCCAACAGCCATACAAGCAGAAGAGGCGAGTCCAGACGTGGCTGCAATAAACAATAATAAAGAAGAGAGACCAGAAAAATGACAGTATTAGATACGGGGGCCTGCATATACAGCAGACGGACTCGTTCGTCCTCAACAAAAGATGACTTTGAAAGAGAATTGTCATCGGAAAACATAGGGTGAGATGCTGTCATCTGTCAAGATCCCTGACCATTAGAGCAAGACAAAGTCTGCTCCAGTAAGTCTCCAAGTTCAGAACCGAACAGTGTTCAAATAATTTTCGATATGAACTTTATTTATTCAGAGTCTCATAAACACTATCCATTGGTCAAGGACAATCACAGAAAACAAGTCAGCCCACCAAACATAATCACCTTGATTTAATTACAAAAACTCAGAAAGAACCATGAAAAACAATGAGTGCATTTTTATCACGGCTCATTATCTGTTGTGCAACTTTTGCCGGAACAACTTCATAGCCATCTCTGGATTTAACGATTGCCAGCTGTCCACGGCTCAGCTGTTCCGTCATTTCATCGGAGACGAATATTCGCTCTATTTTATTCTGTTCCACAAAGTGATATGGGCCACCATGGTCATCCCGGTCCAGCTTGTTTTGCTCTATAAGTTGTTTTACCTGGGCCTTCTGCTCACGTTGCAGCTTTTCCTCGGCATGTTTTCGGTTCAGTTCACGATTACGTTCTGCCTGAGCTGCCTGCTCTACCCTGGCCCTGCTACTGATCTGAACAGAAGGATCCTCCTTTTTCTGTTTGCGATTAAGATGTTTTTCACGTTTCACCTTGTTGGCCTGCTTCTTGTTGACCAGCCCGGCCTTCAAAAGCTGATCCTGAAATGGATTTCCCATGGTTTTTATTTCCCTTACAAAGTAATCTGTCTGATCTAAAAATGCGGGAGTACTGTACCTCTCCTAAGAATACTTTAACCGACAACGTAATCTTACAACAGTTTTTCTTTATTCCGGGACATCCCATGATCCATTTGAACAATATCTCCAAACAATACGGAAGCCAGATTATCCTGAACAAATCCAGTCTTCAGATCCTGCCGGGGGTCCGAACCGGACTCGTTGGACCGAATGGTGCCGGAAAAAGTACCATCTTCCGCCTGATAACTGGTGAAGAAGAGGCCGATAGCGGCGAAATATCCTGCTCAAAAAAAACAGTCCTCGGCTATTTTTCCCAGGAAACAGGAGAGATGGCCGGACGCTCGGCACTGGAAGAAACCATGTCTGCCGTGGCCGAAGTGATGGCACTTGCTGAAGAAATTGCAGAGATGGAAACAGCCATGGCGGAACCCATGGCCGATGACGAGCTGACCACACTGCTTGAGCGTTACGGAGATGCCCAGGAGGAATTTGAACACCGGGGCGGTTATGATCTTGAAACCCGTGCCAAATCAGTCCTCACCGGGCTTGGCATTGGGCCGGATGATTTTAATCGTCCGGTTGAATCCTTCAGTGGTGGCTGGAAAATGCGCATTGCCCTTGCCAAAATTCTTACCATCAACCCCGATGTCCTCCTCCTCGATGAACCCACCAATCATCTTGATATCGAATCCATCCTGTGGCTTGAGGGATGGCTCAAAGATGATTTCAAGGGTGCATTACTCATGACAAGCCATGATCGAACCTTTATGAACTCTATTGTCAGCCGTATCGTAGAAGTTTCCAACAAAACGGCAACAACCTATGGAGGAAACTACGACTTTTACCTCCAGGAACGGGAAATTCGTCGTAAAAACCTTCTCGCCAGCTATCGCAGACAGCAGGAGATGCTGGCTAAAGAAGAAGATTTTATTGCCCGCTTTGCAGCACGGGTCTCCCACGCCGCCCAGGTGCAATCACGTATAAAAAAACTGGAGAAGATAGAACGCATCGAATTACCGCCTGAACAAAAAACCATGCGTTTCAGCTTTCCAGAGCCTCCTCGCAGTGGAGACGATGTAGTTGCCATGGAAGAACTCGGCAAATCATGGGATCTGGAAGATGGTGGTAAAAAAGATGTATTCAGCGGAGTGAGCGGTATGATCCGGCGTCAGGAAAAGATCGCGGTGGTCGGAGTAAACGGTGCCGGAAAATCCACCTTTCTGAAAGTGCTGGCCGGAGAAACCCACGCCACTGAAGGAAGCATCACATTAGGTGCTAATGTATCAGTCGGATATTTCAGTCAACACTCAATGGACGTGCTCGATGGCAACAGAACTGTCTTTGAAACTCTGCAAGAGGTGATGCCCCAGGATAATATCGGAACAATTCGCAATCTCTGCGCTGCCTTTCTCTTTCAGGGTGATGATGCAGACAAACGTATATCGCTGCTTTCGGGTGGTGAAAAGAGTCGTGTTGTACTCGCAACCCTTCTGGCCCGCCCGCTCAACTTCCTGATCCTTGATGAACCCACCAACCATCTGGATATGCAATCCCGGGAAATACTCCTGGAAGAACTGCAGAAATTCACCGGCACTGTTCTCCTTGTAAGCCATGATCGCCATTTTCTTCACTCACTGGTCGATCATGTCATGGAAATTGACCATGGTGAAATGCGCCTCTATGGTGGCAGCTACGACTATTACCTTCGAAAATCCGTGGCGTTACAGGAGTAACCTTGATAAACGACAGGTAGGCCACCACTTCACCATCATTTGTAGCTCCTAGCTGTTTAGTGTAACATGTAGGATGTGACTGTAGGATTTTGTTCAACTATTATTTTTCCAGAGGTATAACCATGAAATGTCCAAGCTGTGGAAATAATCAGAAAAGTACACTTGAATGTGAACGCTGCGGCATCATTTTCAAAAAGTACAGGGCACGACAGCAGCGTCTTGCCGAAGAAAAACTGGCCAGCGAGGAGCAGAATGAGAAAAAGAAAAAATCACTTTCCAGCCTGGCAATTGGTCTCATGGTTGGACTGCTGGTTGGTGGCGGGGCTTTCTTTTACTTTGGAAAAAGTTCCGAGACAGCAGTACCATCGGCTGACGTTGCCGGAACATTCCCAGAGAAAAAAAGAGTCAGCGAAAAAATCGAGAAGAAGGTGGTTACAGAACAAAATGCAATGCCACGACAGCAGAACAGGCCTGCCTCACTGGAGGGACTTGCCGCACAGCTGCACGAAAAGCATCCTGCCACGACGGCCATAGAAAAAGCACGTAACGCCACGGTCTTTATCAAAACCAGCTGGGGAAGCGGTACCGGTTTTTTTGTCTCAAACAATGGACTGATCATTACCAATAAACACGTGCTCCAGATGCAGGAAAAAGATATCAATACGCTGAATGACAATGCGGAGAAGGGGGCAAAACTTCTGGATAGTGAGAGAAAAAGAATAGAATATCTCAAGAGTCAGGTTTCACGGATAGGCGACGAAGGGATGCGCCAGCAGCTCAAAGAAGATATCAGAGCCCGGGAACAGGAATATGCAAAGTACAGTGCACTGCATCAGCAGTTACTAGACCAGATCTCCACTATAGAGACGGCTTCACCAACCAACGACGTTGAAGTTATCCTCATCGATGGCAGTACCTGGCCGGTGAATTCCGTCACCATCAGTGAGCGCCACGACCTGGCTCTCATATCCATTGACGCCTATTCATCCCCCTATCTCTCCATATCGCGCAGCCAAAGAGACCAGGGCCAGAAGGTCTATACCGTGGGCAATCCCCACGGCCTGAGACATACCGTGACATCGGGGGTCATCTCCGGCTACAGAAACTATAACGGAGAATTTTTCATCCAGACCGATGCCCCCATCAACCCCGGCAACAGTGGCGGCCCCTTAGTGGATGAAGCCGGAAAAGTACTCGGTGTGAATACCATGATTATTCGGGATACTGAAGGGATCGGATTTGCAATCCCCATGAAATCGGTTTTTGAAGAATTTGGAAACTATATTTCAGTGAAATAATCGTTTGAGACACAAATACAATGAGTGAAGACAATAAACTGCAGTAGAGACAGTGCAAACACTAAAAGACACCCCACTCTTCGGCAAACAACAGGCCGCCCATATCAAAGGGGTAGCTATTGTTATGCTGATCCTGCATCATCTCTTTCTTTTTCCATCCAGTAAACCCTGGTTCACCAGCATTATAGGGAATCGCTGGGGGGGGATTGAGTTTTTCATCTCCTCGGTAAGTAAACTCTGCATCCCGCTTTTTTTCTTTGTCAGCGGCTATGGACTCTGGCAGGCGTCCCGCTCCGACCAGCATCTCTGGAAAAGCACCTTCCGCCGCCTGCGAACTATCTACACCATCTATATCATTACAGTGGTGGTGACAGTGCTTCTGTACTTCTTTGTAAACGGCACCTGGGTACTGCTGTCAAGACGACATGCCGCTGAAACATTTCTTGGCACCAACATAGCCATTAACGGCTCCTGGTGGTTTTTCATTATCTACGTTGAACTTCTTCTTCTCACACCTCTGGCTGTCCATTTTGTGAGAAGGTTTTCCTGGCTGTATCTGGTATTACTTTCATCCTTTGTCTATCTGTTGTCTCCTGAAAGCGGCTTCAGTTTTTTTGCGGACCAGATCGCCAGGCTCGACCTCTCTGCCATTATGTACGAACCATTTCCCCTGAACCTCCTCTGGTTCAATCAGTTTTACTTTTTCACAGGGTTTTGCCTTGCAGCTTCGGGTCTTTTTGAGACCGTCCTTCGGAGCTCGATGAAAACAATGGGCCGTCCCCTATGGCGATACGGCATTGCCCTTGGCCTTATTGGAGCAATCTTCTGTTTTCGCTATTATCTGATCGATATCAGCTCAGCTCTTGGAATTCTTTCAAAGGAAGGATTAAATATCTTTCAACGCACTCTTATCAGAACCAGGGCCGATTTCATTCTGGGCCCCCTGCTGATTTACGCCATGGTTCTTCTCCTGCAGCACCACAGATTACGATCACTCGTATTCCTGGGCAATCACTCCGCACCAATCTGGCTGATCCACGGAACAGTGATAGCACTGCTATTACAGCCCATGAAAAGTATTCGTCCCTGGTCACCGCTTGTCTTTCTTCTGGTGTTGTCTCTCTGTGTACTCTATGCTCTTGCCTGTTCGTCTGTCGCCAGCTGGTTACGAAAGAAATGGCTACATTGAACTGTTCTTCTCTCCTCCAGATCCCTCTATCTGACGTTTCCGTAAAGAATGCAATTTTTCAACGATCGTTTCTGCTCGTTTCAGTTTACTTTTTACTGTTTCATTCTCGGGTTCAAGCGCTATAATGTTTTCCCACGCTCGTATAGCCTGGTCGTAATCCCCTGCACGATAAAAAGAGTCCCCAACGGACAATTCTTCCTCAACATATTCGCTGATCTCACGATGCAGACGCTCCTGCATAAGTTCCACCGCCATAGTTTTCTGAGCATCTGCTGTCAACCGAGAGAGGTGTTGTCGAGCCTCGGCCAACTTTCCAAAAGCCATTGCCTTATTAAAAGATTCCATACTCTTCTTATCTTTCCTTATAGCAACTTTTTTTCTGTCCTTCTGCTTCTCAATCGCTCTCTTCCGGATCTGTTTATCCAGACGATCCATCTGAGAGTCTGCCTCTGGACCGGGATACAACTCCACAACCAGCGGAACAATGCGACGCGCCATTGCAAGGTTGTTTTCCGCAAGCATCTGTTCGCCAAGATGCAGCAACTGCAAAGCAATTTCCCTCGCATCATTTTTAGTACGGGAATATTTCCATTGAACAACCAGATCATTCGGGCTACTGGCATGAAGGTCCTCCAAAAGAGGCAGCTTCTTTTGCAGCCATTCTCCCGTAATAATCAACTCCTCATACTCCAGGTTATCTAATTTTTTCTGAAAACGGAGGAGCATGTTCTGCTGCGCAGACTCCAGGGTTTTAGACTCTCCACTCTTTTGCAGTGCCTGACTATACGTAAGTTTGGCGGCAGGCCATTCGTTTTTTCGCTCCTGCTTCAGGGCGGTGGAAATAACAGATTTTTCATAGGCCCGCAGTTCATCAAGGATCAGCCTCCGTCTTTTCTCAATTTCCAGGGCATGTGGATACTCTTCTGGAGTATCCGCTATAAGGCTGAGAGCCTTGCCAAATTCCTGCCCTGCCTGGTACTCATCAAGAAGTGCGAGACGGTCAATTTTAGGATCAAGGAATACCAAATGGGTACAACTTTGAAGGAACAGCGCTAAAAAGATGAAGACGAAAGAGTTCATGGTAACATTAATGAACCATGCCAGAATGGTTCATTTTGGCAAATTCCATGGAAACTACCTGTTTCGATTGAGCCTCAACTTTCCAGATTTCCACAGGAGCCGCCTTTCCCCGTAATCGAATAGTTTGGGCCAGACTGGTTTCATACAGAATGGCCAGCGAAAGGGAATCGTGCAGTTCCCGGGTTACAAGTATCTCACCGCCTGCTGCAATGGATGAGAGCCTGGCAGCAAGGTTTACGGCATCACCTATTACTGTATACTCCATACGTCTTTCTGATCCAATATTCCCCGCAAGCATAGTGCCGGAATTAACAGCAACGCTGAACTCCACTGTAATCAGCCCCTGGTCGCAGCGCTGCCTGTTAAACTCTGTGATCATCCGTTGTATTTCAATACCGCAATGCACCCCATTCAAACCGTGTTCCCTATCCTCAATGGGTGCCCCAAAGAGGATCATAGCACAATCTCCAATATATTTATCAATGTGCCCCTTATGATCTCTGGCAATCTGATCAATAAGGGTAAAATAGTCATTGAGGAGCCGGTTCAAAGATTCCGGGTCTAATTTTTCACTCAAACTGGTGAAGCCTGCTATATCTGCATACAATACCGTTGCCTCTACATGGCTGCCGCCAAGACGGTTTTCCGTATCATCCATCAGAGTGGATGCCACATCGGGTGAAACATGGCGCGAAAAGGTCTGCTCCACGTGTTTCTTCCTGGAAAGCCCCTCTGTCATGGTGTTCAGGGACCCCATAAGCTGCCCCAACTCATCCTTACGACACTCTTCAAAGCGAAACTGATAATTTCCCTGGGATATTTCCTGGGTCCCATCGACAAGCTGCTGAACAGGACGGGACAGCCTTCTTCCAATCAGAACCGCAACAACGATCCCAAGACTGAGCATAAGAGCTGTTATAAGCATAATGGTCTGCAGAGTATTCCCATAGGCCGCCCCCATAAAGGAACGATCGAATGTAATAACGCAGTACCCAACTGTCAAATCCCGAAAAGTAATACTGCTGACGTAAGAACTAAGGTCAACAGGTTCTTCCTCTCCAACTGACCAGTACATGGGCTGACCGTCATGTATGCTGGCAGGGTTTACAGAGGGAATAATTCCGATACCAGAAAGCAGGGCTGACTGGTCTGTATATATGGCAACACCTTCTATGCCCTCATTGTACACGAGGTTGGAAGTGAGTTGATCCACGGCCTGACGGTCGTCTGCCAGAACAGGCTCGACAGCGGCAATGGCCAATTGATCACCCAAGGCTGCTGCGTAAGCATCTGCCTGCTGATCAAACACAAGGCTCTGATTCCCAAGAATAAAAAGACTCAGAAGTCCCATTCCGATGATAATGACAGTAGTGATAATAGAGGCCAGCTTTACAGCAATGGATGAAGAAACGATCCCCTTAAAAAAAGAAGAAAGAAACTGTCGCCTCCTCTCAACCTGTGTCTTCTGCTCAATCATAATATGGTGAATATAAGCTACGTATTCTTCTTGTTCTCAGTCTTTGTTCATTGTATTCTTACAACCAAACACGGACAAATTCAAATACCGTTAAACGGCAAGTTAGCCTGTACTCAATTCAGCAGCCCTTTAAGGGGAGAGAGTGAAAGTACCTTATCAATATATTTTCTTTGTAAAAAACAAGAAATTATGCTGTAAGCATACTAAACCATTCCTCTGATAATATACCATGGAACAACTAATATATACCAACAACCGCTATCATACCCCAGCGAATGCAACTTCTTTCTGGGGGAAGCTCTTTCCGTCATTCTCATTCTATATGAGTTTTCTGGCTAACGTCTATTTTTCCAGCAGAAAAGCAAAACAGGGGAATTATGACGATATGGCATGGTGTCAATCAAGCCACAAAGTCCTACGGGCCCTGGAACGGACAGGACTGCAGGTATCGGTAGCCGGTGTTGAACACCTGCAGGGCCTTGACTCTCCCTGCGTCATTGTAGGTAACCATGTCAGCATGATGGATACGGTTATTGTCCCAGGTATTGTGGTTCAGGAAAGACCCATGACTTTTATCATCAAAGAGAGCCTGATGGAGTACCCGGTGTTTAAACACGTGATGCGGTCACGGAACCCCATTGCCCTCAGCAGAAAAAATGCCCGGGAGGACCTGAAAAAAGTACTCAGTGAGGGGCAAAAACGACTGCAACAGGGCATATCCGTCGCTGTGTTTCCACAAACCACCAGGGGGACAGATTTTGATCCGGGACAGTTTAACACCATCGGAGTCAAACTTGCCCTGAAGGCTGGGGTTCCGGTACTCCCCCTCGCCCTGAAGACCGATGCCTGGACAAACGGTAAGATCATTAAGGATCTGGGGCGAATCCGCCCGGAAATTTCAACCCATTTTTGCTTTGGCCCACCAATTACCGTTGAAGACAAAGGAAAAGAAGCTCACCGCAAGGTAATTGAATTTATCAGTGGAAAGTTGAAGGAGTGGCAATAAACTCAAAAGCCTCGGCTGCCAGCCAGCCACTGCGTCCAGCTTCGTCGACGACAAGGACATAGTTATTGTGTACCCTTTCAGGATGGACCATTCGCCCTTCCTGAATGGTACCAATTGAAGCAGCAGACTCAAAAGGTGACACCCGAAGTCGTGCATCCGATACCACAACGACCCCATCCTGCCAATGTTGATATTGTCCGGCAGCTCCAACAGTAGCCACTACAATGACAACCAGACAGGCTGCAGCAAGCCCGTAGCGAGTCGTTCGTTTATATGAAGGAAAGATCGGTACCAGCAGAACCACCCAAAAAAGTACAAAAGCTGTTGCCGTGAGCCCCAGCCACTGATTCAGGCCGATAAAAGAGACAAAGCGCTGTATAAAAGACTGCTCTTCCTGAAACAACCCGCTGTTTTTGCGAACGAGTTCAAGATTTCCACGACTATCGGAGTCTCCGGGTGCCAGCCGCAATGCCCGCTCATAGTTGAGAATAGCCCTGCCACTCTGGCCGGCCTGAGCGTAACTGTTTGCCAGATTATAGTAAAGTGGTGCTGATACTCCACCCCCCGTTAATGATTCAAAAAGCTGAATCGCCATCTGGTAATCCCCCCTGCTGTACGCTGCTGCAGCATTCTGAAACTGTACCTGGGTATCTTTTTCAACCGCCCACAGCAGCTGTGATGCAATCAGGAGAAAAAAACAGAACCCACATACAATCTTCCGTAAAAAGTCTGTCATCTCAGCCCTTCCAGTTCCTTTTTCAATTCACTCACAATACCCTGCATCTCCTGAGGATTTAACTCCTGCCCACCATAGGCACTTTCATCTGCAGCCCTGAATATAGGCAAAAGAGGTGAATCGGTGGAAAGTCGTTTCTCCAGGTCGGCATAGGTAATTGCCCCCGCCTCCATTTCCCAGACAAGGCCAAGTTGCTCCTGAATAGCTCTGCGACAGGCGGCCAGGAACCCCCTTGAGTCATTGACTGCAAGGGCCTGTTCGATTTCCTGGACACGTAACAGAAGCAGATGTTTCATGGCCTGCTCCCTTTGCAGTCGTGCATTCCCCGCATATCGCACCGCCCTTAGTTTCAACACCAATACTACCAGGAGCAGGAGAAGCAACAACCCGGCCAGAACCTGAAACCATTTTCTTGCAAACAGAGGCGTCAATTCCTGATTCAATTCTCCGGGAGTCAATTGCAGGGGAGCCAGACCATTCAGCGGCGGAACAACCTCCTGCACGGCCTCTGCAGGTTTCATCTCCTCTTTTCCCTGATCCTTGTCTACTTTTACAGCTACAGATGGCACCTCCTCCGTTTCCCTCCCTTGGATATTCAGAGGAACGGGATCTGCAATCAGGGTCTTATATGTGGTGCTAAGCGGATCAAAATAGCTGAATCTGATGGCCGGAATTTGCCGCAGGTTCTGATCTTTTGCAACAAGCGCCTGCTCAAAAATCTTCTTTCCATGACCGAGACCACCATCCTTTAACAACTCAGAGGATGGCGTGTAGGTCTTCCAACCCTCTTCAGTAGCCAGTTTCGGCACCTGAACCCGATCAAAATTCCCCTGACCACTTAAGGTCATTGTAAGAGTAATGGGATCGCCAGGGTTCACCGTAAGGGGGCTTGCAGTGACATCCAGATTAAAATCTCCAATAGCACCACTAAACCCTTCCGGTTTACCATCCAGCGGTAGAGGAAGTACGGTCAGGCTGAGTGGAGGGCTTGCAATGGTCACCTCTTTTTCGCTGTAGGAAGAAAAGAAATTATTAAAAAATGGATCATGGCCACCAAAAGGACTGGTTCGTTGTTCCGGGAGAAGAAGGGTTGCAGCAATATCCACACTCAGCTGATGAACACCCTCTTTAATCCCTGACAAGGCCGACTGCCACGATAGCACGTTGTAACGACTTTCATTTACCAGTTCCCTGGTCTGCTCCGGCTCACGTTCCAGCTGCTGAAGCACAAAGCCGTCCCCCTGCAACTGCGGCAAACTGTTGAGATTCGCCTTAATAGTGTCACGAAAATATACTTTTATCTGCACCGGAACAATCTCACCGTTGTAACTTTTTTCTTTAACAGGTAATACCCGAAGAAAAGCTACTTTATCGGACTCTCCGGAGCGAAGCCTGGCAGAAGAAGAGCCACCCGACGTCTGGGGCTGCACCGTCGCAGCCTGTGGAGCTGTTACTGTAAAAGTGATCGGGCGGGTCATCACGGTTCCCTCACCTGTCACAACCTTTATGGCGGGAATGGTAAAATCACCCTCACGAAATGCCTCCACATGAAACAGAGTTGAGACAGATGCCGAATAGGCACCGTTAATCAGATTCATCTGAGTGGACTGACCCCGTTGATAAAAACGAAGTCCTTCAACTTCAGGCATCTGCGGCTCTGACGACCGTGCTCCTGTCACAGAAATGGTGAGTGCCGCGGCGCGATCCAGTGGGAAGCTGGAAACATTCAATGATGCCGTCACCTCCACCTCAGCATATGCAGATTGAACAACTGGCAGCGTCAATAAAAGAAACAACACAGTACCTAACGCTGTTGATGAACGGTGAACCGGCACTCTTCTCAGGAGCCCCTTGATGAAGCCAGGCACTTTCATTATTCTATTATATGAAAAATTGTCTCTACTCTTCATTACCAATCCTTTGATATTTTCTGATCCCTGGTACCATTGGAAATGGCCCCTGGAACAAAATTCAACTCACCCGTCTCATCTTTTAAACTATTCAAGAGCTGTTTAGCTTCTTCTTCCGTCATTTTCCCCTGACTTCTTCGTTCCTGAGCCCTTGCTGTCGCTTCCTGCTGCTCTTTGTCCCTGGCTGCATCCTCTTCTACGGCATCCTTATTTTCTTCCTGCTGTTCTTCTCCGGCAGCAGAGGTATCCTGTTGATCCTGCCCCGTCTCGTCACCTTCATCTTCCTTTGCAGAATCTGAATCATTCCGCTGCTCCTGCCCACTCTCCTGTGATTCCTGGTCTCCGGAATCGTTTTCAGAGGAATCCTCATCCTCGCTTTGCTGGCCCTGATCCTGATCCTGATCCTGCTTCTGCTCCTGCTGCTCTTTATTGTCGTCTGAGTTTTGATCCTGATCTTTCTTTTCCTGATCCTGCTGTTCCTGTTGTTCCTGCTGTTTTTTGAGTTCCTCAAGCTTCTTCTTTACAAGCTCAAGATTATAGTGGGCGTCATCATGCGTAGAATCCAGCTGAAGTGCACCATCGAAGGACGCCACGGCCTCACTCCACATTTGAATGCTGTGTTGAGGGTCAGTCTGCAGCGTTTCATTGCCTCTCTGGAACAGGGCATTACCCCGATTATAATATGCCTCCTTCTGAAGCTCGAGATCATCACTTTTCAGTGCTTCGGTGAATGCCTTGGCCGCATCCTCAAACATATTATTTTTATACGCTGCAGTTCCGTAATTGTAGTGTAACCTGGCATCATTTGGAGACTCCTGCAACTGTTCATCGTAGAACGTTGAAGACGTAAGAAAATCTCCTGAGGCGTAAGCATCTTCTCCCTTTGACGCCTCAGCATCCTCCACCCATGCCAGAGTCCCCAGTCCAAAAAGTAGCACCAGAACAGCCGCAGCCTCCTGTTTTCTTCGACGTCCTGCCGTTTTTATAAAGGGAAGTCGCAGGCTACGGGCGGATTTTCTTCCTCCAAGCAGAAACTCGATCATGAGTAAAGCAATGGCAACACCCAGAGGCCACACGAATCGTTCCAAAGCAACCTTATGTCGTTTTTCCGCAAGCTCTTCCTTAGGGATAAGAGATAACTTCTTCTGGTATATGGTCTGCAATCCTTCACCACTGTTTCCAAGCGGCACATACAGTCCCCCTGACAGCTCAGCAATTTGCCCAAGCATGGTTTCATCAAGGCGTGAGGTGATAAAATTCCCCGACTCGTCCTTAACAAAACCACTCCTGCCATTCTCCGTAGAGGGTATCAATTCTCCCTCACTGCTGCCAACTCCAACGGTGTAGATAGTCATTCCCTTTTCTGCTGCAGCCTCTGCAGCTTTTAAGACATCTCCCTGAAGATTTTCACCATCGGTAATCAACACCAGTATCTTATGGTTCGCTTCATTTGAAAGGACTTTTTCCGCTTCAACGATTGCTGCCGCCAAATCGGTCCCGCCCCTGGGGATGATCGTGGTATCAATTGCCTCAAGAGAACTTTCAAAGGCACTATAATCAATGGTCATGGGGCACATCAGAAAGGCTGACCCCGCAAAGGGCAGGATTCCCACCCTGTCCCCTTCCAGCTGGCTCACAAAATCCAGAATGGCAAATTTTGCCCGTTTGAGACGATTAGGACTGACATCCTCTGCCAGCATGCTTTTTGAGGTATCCACAGCAAACAGAATATCAATACCCTTGCGCTTCACATCTATCCATTTAAAACCGTACTGCGGTCTGGCAAGTGCTATAAAACAGCAGCCAATCGCCGTAAGAAGGAGGATTCTTTTCAAGAGACGTCGCTCAAGAGAAACATTAGCGCACAATTTTCCAAGCAAGTGAGGAGCTGCAAACTTCTGCAGCTGTTTTTGTCTTTTCTGAGCGATTTTCCTATACAAAAAAATAAGGATGATAAGAGTTACGGCCCCAACAGAAAACCAGAAAGGAGCACCAAATGTGATCATTTCACTCATGGCAGGCGCCTCCTCCCAAGCATAATCTCAATTCCCAGAAAAAACAGGGCAGCAAAGACAAACCAGGAGTAAAGCTCCCGGTAATTTTCAAATTTCTTGATGTTTCGGGTAGTGGTTTCCATGGTATTTATCTCTTGATAGACCTTCTCCAGAGATTTTGTGTCGGTAGCCCGAAAATAACGTCCCCCTGTCATTTCAGCAACCTGCCCCAACGTTTCATCATCGATATCAACCCTGACCCGCATAAGACGTTTTCGCCCAAACCGGTCTTTTACTGGCATTGGAGCCTCGCCTCTTGTTCCGGCACCAATGGTATAGACCTTGATCCCAAGTGTTTCAGCGGCCTCAGCTGCAACAAGAGGTGGGACCGTACCGGCGTTGTTCATCCCATCGGTGAGGAGAATCATGATGCGCGACTTGGCATCACGATCACGGAGACGGTTCAGGCCGCTGCCAATGGCGGAACCAATCGCAGTACCGTCCTCAATCATCCCTATGGACAAAGAATCCAGACGCTGTACCAGCCAGTCATGATCCAGTGTAAGAGGACTCACCATATAGGGGCGGCCACTGAAGGCGAGCAGCCCAATACGATCATTGGGTCGCTCCATAATAAAGGTGTGCATAACCGATTTCACGACATCAAGCCTGTTGGCAGACTTTCCTTTCAAGGTAAAATCCAGTGCCTCCATGGAACCCGAAACATCAACCGCCAGCAGAATATCAATGCCGCTGGCTTCAATTTCAGTGGTGGTATTCCCGAGCTGGGGACGCGCGAAGGCAAGGATAAGAAACCCCAGGCCCAGAAGGCGAAGCGCAGCTATTATCCCCCCCGGCCCTGTTTTCCGTCCTTCTGCTAAAACAGCAGCAATGGAGGTGGAGGAAAAAACAAGTGCGGGTGCAGCACTTCTTCTCCCACGCAGAATGGCGAGGAGAGGCAGGAGGGCCAGAAGCCAGAGAAATTCCGGGTGTAAAAATCGCATAGTCCTACCTGCCTCCGTCCCTGGTTTCGCGGGTGGATTCGATAAAATCCCCTATCGCTGTTTCCATTTTTTTCATACCATTCAGATCCGGGGTACAACGGGCAAATTTCGCCATATCGCACTGATTAAGACATTCCCGCAGACTGTTACGATGTTTCTCTGAAAATGTTATCTGCCTGACTCCAAGATTGTCTGTAAGGTGACCGAAAAACTCTTTCGTGGTTTGTCTGGTCGTTTGAATGTGAAAACGATTTTCAATATAGCGTCGCAAAACATCAGAGACTTCCTGGGCATATAACAGGGCCTCCTCACCATTCATTCTGCTCCTGGCCCGCCTGAGATCCTCCAGTGCCGTTTCATGGGCAGAAGGGAGCATAACAGCCTTCTTTCGCAGACGAAAAAACCAGAAGAACAGGGCTGCCATAATCAAAAAAACGAGTATTACTAGAGCGAACAGCAGATAGTTCGGATCTTCAGGTAACGGTAAGGGAGGGTGGATATCACGAAGTTGCAACTGTTCCTGATTCATCTGCTGAGCCTCCTTCTTCTGTTGCCAAAGAAATTCAACAGTGGCGGCACGTAGGACTGGTCAGTGGAGAGATCGAGAAGATCGACACCCGCCGAGCGAATAGCTTTATTGAGTGTTTTTCTTCTGTCGGCTGCAAGCTCCGCATAGCCTCGACGCACAGAAGGGTCAGAGGTGTCGAGTTCTACCTGAGCTCCACTCTCAGCATCTTCAATGGTGAGCCAGCCCACATCGGGGAGTGTATGCTCACGCGGATCCGAAATAATCATGGCGATTAAATCATGGCGACGGTTACTCACCTGCAGTTTCGGCTGCAGAGCTGTTAAGGCCTTTTCGAAATCACCGGGTAGACAGAAATCTGAAATAAGGAAGGTGACACATTTACGCCTGGCAACTTCATTTACAAAATCAAGGGGAACAATCAGGTCTGTTTTCCGGCCCTGGGGCTGAAAGAAGAGGATCTCCCGAATAAGTCTGAGGATATGTGATCGTCCTTTTTTGGGCGGGATATACAGCTCCACAAAATCTGAAAAAAGAATCAGACCAACCTTGTCATTATTACGAACAGCCGAGAAGGCAAGCACTGAGCCGATCTCAGCCATAACTTCCCGTTTAGAGCTTGCAGCGGAACCAAAATCCCCCGAACCGGAAATATCAATCAACAGCATAATGGTAAGTTCCCGCTCTTCGGTGTACTTTTTGATATGGGGGACTCCTGTCCGTGCGGTAACATTCCAGTCAATGGTTCGAATTTCATCTCCCGGCACATATTCCCGCACCTCGTCAAAATTCATACCTCGTCCCTTAAAAACGGACTGGTAGCTTCCAGCCAGAGTATCGTTGACCAGCCTGCTGGTTCGAACCTCTACCTGACGAACCTTCTTCAGAATTTCCCTGGTGATTTGCTCTTCCATATCAACCCTATGGGACAGGAACGGTATCAAGAATTTTTCGGATAATATCCTCTGTTGTTATCGCCTCGGCCTCGGCCTCATAACTGATACGAATACGATGTCGCATCACATCCATGGCGGCAGATTTCACATCATCGGGTGTTACGTATCCCCGTCCGGCCAAAAAGGCCAGGGCCCGGGAAACGGCTTTCAAATTAATGGTCGCCCGGGGTGAAGCTCCGGTTTCTATATAGTCGTGAAGGTCAAGCTTGAAACTTCTGGGATCACGGGTGGCACAGACGAGTGAAACAATATAATCTTTTATTTTGTCATCCATATAAATGCTATCTACCACCCTGCGTGAAGCAAGAATATCATCCGGACCGACGACAGGACCCACCACAACAACAGAATCAGTATGATCAACAGCGTCAAGGATCATACGCTCCTGAGTCATGGATGGATAATCCACAATAACCTTCATCATAAACCTGTCTACCTGTGCTTCGGGCAATGGATAAGTCCCCTCCTGTTCAATGGGATTCTGGGTGGCAAGTACCAGAAAAAGCTCTGGCAGACGAAAGGTCTCGTCTCCAATAGTCACCTGTTTTTCCTGCATGGCTTCAAGCATGGCAGACTGCACTTTTGCAGGTGCCCGATTAATCTCATCAGCAAGAATAAGCGACGAGAATATTGGTCCCTGTTTGACCTCAAAAAGCGTATCCTTAGGATTATATATCTGAGTCCCTATAATATCGGCGGGCAGCATATCCGGAGTAAACTGGATACGCTGAAAATCCGTATGTATAACCATAGCAAGGGTTTTTACAGCCAGTGTCTTGGCAAGCCCCGGTAATCCCTCCAGAAGGATATGTCCTCCAGTAAGCAATCCCACAAGGAGACGTTCCACCAGGTGCTCCTGGCCAATTATGGATTTAGCCATCTCCCGACGCAACAGACCAACCCAGGAAGAGCTGGCAGCAACGGATTCATTGATGGCCTGAATGGAGGTATATCCTTCCTGCCGTACTGATTGGGGGGGAAGAGATGCAGATGAAACCGGATCAACAGATCTATTGTGCTCGTTCATGGAGGCTCCTTTTAACGGAATGGGGGTATCTTCTTATCAGGACTAAAGAATACCACAGAAACATTACCGGAATATTACCGGAACATTACAATGCTGTAATCTTGTACCATTTTCAGCCAACGTGTCTTCAGCACTCATTATTTCACCAAAAACTCTCCGCAGTCCGATACCTTTTAAATTTGTTCATCCAAGCCAATTATGCTAACATCATAAATAATAATTCACGATCTGTTCTCTATTTTCTGGTTTACTAAGGAACCATGTTTATGAGAAAAATTATTCCGTTTTTCCTTGGCATTTTTCTTTTTCTCCCAACAAACTCTTATGCGCTCGAACGCTTTGAAATTTTCACCACCTCTCAATTGATGCAACTGCTTCAGGACAGAAAGGATGGAAAAACGGACTTTCTTCTCGTCAATGCCCTTGACGAAATGATCTACCGCCACGCTTCCATCCCCGGTTCGGTGAATATTCCCATCACCCAGTTTGGGCAATATGCTCACAGGCTGGGAAAAGACAGAAATAAGCTGATAATTTCATACTGAATGGGCTACAGGTGAGTATTCGCCTACAAAATGGCAGTTGCCATTAAAGCAAAAGGGTTCACAAATATTAAAATATACAATGGTGGACTGAAGGATTGGATAAAATCAGGCAATCCCACGGAATCAATAGAAACTCTTCCAGAAGCAACCGTCCAGTTTATCGATGTCAATCAATTAAGGATGCTTCTTTCCGAGGCTGACAAGACAAACTGTATGGATAAAAATGGTAAACCACTTCTTACTCTCATTGATTTCCGTTCCTCCAACAGTGATTCCATAAAAAAAGGGGCAGATAAATATCGGATAGCAACAAAATGCCATACCATTTCAGCATTGCTTGATGAGTTTATTGACAACAATAGCCTTATCGAATCCATCCCCTTAGAAGGACTTGCTATTTCTATCAGTGAGACAGGAAACAGAGACACGTTCCTTATCAGATATCTCTCAAAATGTTGCAGACCTGATATCCGAGGTCTTAAATACGGCATGAGAAGCTGGATAAAGGCGGGGTATCCTGTGGAAAAAACAGCCCATTCGGACACAAACTAAATGCTTAAAAGTCTTCGTGCCAAACTCCGCATGATGCTGTTTTTCCTCAGCATCATCATTGCGTTAGCATTTCTGAACTTTCTGATGAACCAACGTGTAGTGAAACTGGAACGTGACTATACTGAAGTTGTTGCAATCAACAACAACTTTGCCGATAACCTTGCAGGAGAATATAATTCTCTTGCCAACCCTGAAAAGTTCCCAGACTTAAAAAACAACTATCTTGCATTATATCAAAGATGTACAGGCTGTCACAACTCTAATCCTGGCGAAATAATTATCACCAGGATTGCTTTCCTGGAGGAACTCAACGAAAACCAGCTCACCGGAATACAACTCAGACAAACCATAAATAACAGGCTTGACGAGCTGACGAGAAGTGTCCGCTATATTCATGAGCATCACATTGCCAGCCTGAAAAACTTCCTCCAGCGTAATCAATTCAAGGAAGAACCGTACCCCAGAAATAACAGCGAAGGAAAAGATCCAATAACATCAGCGCCAGAACTTGATATCATTCAGCAGACAATAGCTATTCAGAATATCCTGGCTGATATCATAAGCAATTTTTACCTTCTTGAGGATACCCAGACCCCTCTCAAACTTCAAAACGAATTTCTGAATAATATTTCTCGTTTTTACTCTACCATCAACATACTGGAATCCTCTTCACTCGATGCACAGGACGGACTTCTGGTGGAAGAACTTCTTGACTCCGGAAGAATATTTGAAAATTCATTTTCCAGACTGATTCAACTGGAAGAAACAGAAAGAAAGCTCTTTTTGCAGCTCCACGACAACCAGAGGAAAATCCTTGGTGTTATCTCCGACGTGACCGGGAAAGTAAAAACGAAACGTGATCGACTCCACAACCAACTGACGGTGGTGGAATACTCCTCTTTTCTCTTTATTGCCTTCCTCATGCTATTGATAGTGAAACAGGGAAGAGGAATTATCCACTCAATCGATCACCTGGTCAGTGAAACGGAAAAAATCAAAAAAGATCACACCTATCAAATTCCGGCAATACCAAACCAGGAAGAAGAGTTTCAAATTTTATCACAGGCTCTGAATAGCATGGCCGCGAATCTTGACCTAAGAATTCAGAAACTTAACGAAGAAACGCGTTTAAGAATCCAGGCCGAAAAAGACAAAACAGAGACAGAATTAAAGTTGCAGCGTGCTAAACAGATGGAGGCCATCGGAACTCTGGCCGGAGGCATTGCCCACGATTTCAACAATCTGCTCACAGCAATTCTTGGGAACATAAATCTTGCCACCTACTCTCTTGCTCCAGACCATGAAGTGTACAACAATCTGGTGCAGGCGGAAAAGGCATCAAAAAGAGCCCATAAACTTACCAATCAACTGCTCACCTTTTCCAAGGGCGGTGCCCCGATTAAAGAAACGGCTCCAATTGATGAGGTAATCCGGGAGTCTGCCTTTTTTGTTCTTCATGGCAGCAATGTTGACTGTTCCATAGATATCCCGGATGATCTCTGGCTGGCCAAAATAGACAGGGGACAGATTGGCCAGGTCATTCAGAACCTGACCCTGAATGCCGACCACAGTATGCCGGAGGGCGGTACCATTTCCATCAGCTGTTCCAATCACCAGGAGACCCGGGACAGCCCGATGCTCAAAAAGGGCCATTATGTTCGGGTTACTGTCCAGGACCAGGGAATAGGCATCAAGGACACTGATATCTCACATATTTTTGATCCCTATTTCACAACCAAAGAAAAGGGAAGCATCAAGGGAAGTGGCCTTGGGCTGGCCATCGTCCATTCAATCATCTCCAGACACGGTGGATACATCACCGTTGCCTCGGAATTAGGCATCGGGACTACCTTTACTTTTTTCCTTCCGGCGGAAAATAAAACAGCAGGCCCGCAGCAGGAGCCAAGTGGTGATATTCTCTCTGGAGAAGGGAGAATCCTTGTCATGGATGATGAATCAATGATACTTGCCATAATGGAACACTCATTGCCCTCTCTTGGGTACACGGTTGAAACAGCAGACAGTGGAGAACAGGCATTGAGAATGTATGAAAAAGCTGCTAGAGATAATACTCCCTTTGATCTCGTCATCATGGATCTCACCATTCCGGGTGGCATGGGAGGAAGAGAGACGGCTGAAAAAATCCTGAAACGCCATCCGGATGCCGTGCTTCTTGTTTCCAGTGGCTACGCCGAGGATCCGATAATGATCAATCCAGCAGAATACGGATTCAAAGGGGCACTCAAGAAGCCCTATGAACTCAGAAACCTCTCTCATCTGCTTCATAATTTATTACAGAAAAAGTAAAAAGACTTTCAGCAGTGAATCCATGATACCATGCCACTAAAGGATCCTCCTCCCATCAAAAAGGTGCTTGGACTCCTTGGACCAATCTACTTCAAACACCGCATTCGTCTCCTCTTTGGTCTGATTGCACTCCTTGGAGTCAATTTTCTCCAGCTTATAATTCCTCGTATTCTTAAAAAAGGAATTGATGCACTTGCAGATGGAACAGCCAACCAGAACAACCTGCTCGAGCTCGCACTGCTTATCTGTTTTATCGGAGTCATTGCCACTCTGCTTCGTTTCAGCTGGCGCTACCTGATCATAGGATTCTCTAGATATCTGGAACGGGACCTGCGGAAAAAGATTTTTGGCCATGTCATGACCATGGATGGAAGTTTTTTCTCCAAATATAGTACAGGTTCCATTATGGCCCACGGAAGCAACGACCTCGCCGCTGTTCAAATGGCTTGCGGCATGGGCCTGGTTGCTGCCATTGATGCCCTTGTAATGTCAGTTGCGGCCATCGCCTTTATGGCCAACATTCATCCACGCCTTACACTGCTGGCTCTTTTACCCATGCCAATTCTGGCTCTGGCTACCCGTTATCTTTCAGGACAACTGCACCATCGTTTTGATCGTGTCCAGGGACAGTTCGCCAGTATGACCGAGTTCGCAAGATCCTCCATCGCATCCATCCGCCTGCTGAAGGCCTACACTCTGGAGACATCACAGAGTAAACGCTTTGCCCATCTTGGGCAGAAATATGTCCACTCCAGCATTCGGGTGGCAATCATTCAAGGCCTGCTCTTTCCCATAGCGACTCTTGTCGGGAGTTTCGGCATGTTGCTGGTACTCTATTTTGGTGGTCGGCTAGTCATCCTGAAAACAATTACCATGGGTGATTTTGTGGCCTTTGTAACCTACCTTTATATGTTGATCTGGCCCATCATGGCAGTAGGATGGGTAGCCAATCTCTCCCAGAGAGGAGTAACATCACTGCGCCGAATTTACCTCCTTCTTTCAGTTCCATCACAGCTTCCACCCGGCATCACTGGTCACCGACCGGATAGTTCCCTGTTTCACCTCCATAGGCTCAACTTCAACTATCCAGAATCAGAACGAAGGATACTTAAGGATATCACCCTTGATATCCCGCCGGGAATCCTCGGTGTTACAGGTCCCACCGGATGCGGCAAGACCAGCCTCTGCCAGGTGCTGGCCCGTGTATACCCTATAGCCAATCAGACTCTCTTTTTAGGCAGAACAGATATCAACGATCTCCCCCCCGAAACCGTAAAATCTCTGATCAGTTATGTGAGCCAGGAAGCCCTGCTCTTTTCGAGCTGTCTTCGTGACAACATCGCCTTTGGGAATCCCGATGCCTCCATGGAACGAATTATTGAAGCAGCAACAGCAGCCGCTGTCCACGATGAAATAATGGCTCTCCCTCACGGATATAAAAGTATGATTGGGGAAAAAGGCGTTACCCTCTCAGGAGGACAGCGTGGCAGGGTCGCCCTAGCAAGAGCCATCCTCTGCGACAGGCCCATTATTATCATAGATGATGGCCTTGCCGCCGTGGACACCAGCACGGAACAGAAAATAATCGAAAACATCACTCCATGGCTCGAAGGGAAATCGGTCATCTGGGTCAGTCAGCGAACCAAACAGCTTGCCCGAACGGACAGGGTTCTTGTTTTGGAAAACGGAAAAATCAGTGCCCTCGGCCCCTACAATGAGGTTGTTCGGGAAAATGCCTTCCTCGCCGAGATCAGCCGCAGACAAGAACTTCAGGGAGAAGGCAACAATGCGTAACTTCGGATATTTTGAAGAAGATTACACTCCCAAACTTTCCGAGAAGGGATTATGGCGCCGTATCCTCGGCTACATCCATCCCTTCAGGATTCCCTTCACCGGTGCGATCCTGCTCTCCCTTTTTGTCACAGTCTCAGCGCTCGGCCTCCCCTGGATAATGCAGCGGGCTATTGATCTCTACATAACCAGCCCCATGCTCGATTTTGAACAACGCATGACAGGACTCAGTACCAGTGTAATACTCTACGGAGGGTTAATACTTATCGGTTTTGTCACTGCTTTTCTCCAGGTCTTGCTCCTTGAATGGATCGGACAATCAATCATGCACAGACTGCGCCAGGATCTTTTCAGTCATCTTCTCCAGGTCGAACTGCAGTTCTTCAACACCCAGCCGGTTGGCCGCCTGGTAACCCGCTTGACAAATGATGTCCAGAACATGCACGAAATGTTCACATCCATCATGGTAACGATATTCAATGACCTCCTCCGCATGGGCGGCATCCTTGTCCTGCTTCTCTATATGAATATTCGGCTCGGCCTCCTTCTCTGCCTCTTTGTTCCACTTGCCGTCGTGGTTACCATTCTCTTTTCCAGACTCGCCAGGAATCATTTCCGAGCCATACGAAAACAGCTTTCCAAAGTAAACGCATTTGTCCAGGAAGCTGTTTCAGGAGTCTCCCTGGTACAGCTGTTTGGAAGGAGTAGCGATCTCAAACGGAAGTTTGCAGGGCTTAACGACGATTACATGACAAAAACTCTGCGCCAGATCCGCCTCTTTGGTACATTTATGCCCATCACCGAACTGATGAGTTCACTGGCAGTTGCGCTGATCCTCTGGTATGGCGGAGGAGAGATTATTCGAAGGCAACTGACCCTGGGAGAGCTGGTTGCATTCCTCTCCTATATGCGCCTCTTCTTCCAACCGCTCCGGGAGCTTTCGCAAAAATATTCCATTGTCCAGTCCGCCCTTGCCTCCGCGGAACGGATCTTTCATCTACTGGATACAGACACCGAGGAACAGAACATTTCAGAGGCTGAAAAAAACAGCCCTTTGTCACTGGATGGCGAGCTCTGCTTCAGTAAGGTTAACTTTTCCTATCTTCCCGACCAGCCAGTCCTCCATGATATCTCTTTTACGGTTAAAAAGGGCGAGACCATAGCCATAGTCGGCGCCACCGGAAGCGGAAAATCCACCCTCCTCAATCTTATGCTCCGTTTTTATGAACCAGACAGTGGTACCATCAGCCTCGGCGGACAGCTTCTTACCGATGTACCCAAAAAAACACTGCGCCGGGAAATCGGTGTTGTGATGCAGGAGATGCTCATTCTCCAGGACACCCTGTTGAACAATATTGTTCTTGATACAGGGAAAAGCCGAGAAGAGGTAACAGAACTGCTGCAACAGACCCAATTGTTTGAATTTGTAACCAATCTCCCCATGGGACTCGATACACTTATAGGAGAAGGTGGACAGGCCATGTCAACCGGAGAAAAACAACTCCTCGCCATCGCCAGAGTATTATGCCGCAATCCATCTCTGCTGGTACTTGACGAAGCCAGTTCTGCCATTGATTCCAAGACTGAAAAGCTTCTGGAACGACCGCTTGAGCACTGTTTCAAAGATAAAACCGTGTTAATTATCGCTCACCGCCTCTCCACCGTACAGCGTGCCGATCGAATCATTGTACTTGACAAGGGCAGGATCATGGAACAGGGCAGCCATGCCTCCCTCCTTGCCAGGGACGGAATTTACAGAAAACTGGTCGCCCTTGATTTCGGATCGGGAATTTCATAACGACATATCCGGGGACCTCTTCCCAGCTTGACAGAGAGTCAAAATTCATTTACACTCCGGCCTAATTTTCAGGTTCCATGCAAATGGAGAATAAGGGAACCCGGTGTAAATCCGGGACGGGCCCGCCGCTGTAATCGGGGACAGTAGCTGCATTATGTCACTGGTCGTATGACCGGGAAGACGCGGCTATATGGTTGATCCGAGAGTCAGAAGACCTGCCTGAGAAACGGTACGACCGGGTGCAACCCGATTATGAGGTACCATGCTGGAATCTCCGCGGACAAGAGATTCACAGCCATATCTGTGGAATTAAAGGGCATCCCCGGATCAATAGTCTATTGGTCCGGGGATTTTTTTGTCTTCTTGGCAAACATCTCTTCGGGCATTTCATTCAAAAGAGGAAAGAAAATGACGAAAAGATATTATCCCCTTCTCTGTGCACACCTTTTTACCATTGCGGTCGTACCAGGTATTTCTGCAGCAGAGACAAATCCCACGACACTGATGGAAGAAGTTGTTGTCACCGCCAGCCGAACAGAAGAGAGCAGGGCCACAGTCAGTTCGAATATCAGTATCATCAGCGAAGACAATATTCGCCAATCCGCATCAGACAACGTGGCTGATTTACTGGCCGAACAGTCCATTGCCACCATCAGAAAATATCCCGGAACACTCACATCCATTGCCCTGCGAGGTTTCTCCACCGATACCCACGGCAACGATCTTCAGGGCCATGTCCTGGTTCTCCTCGACGGGCGCCGTGCAGGAACCGGCAATCTTGCAAAAATTCTTACCAAAAACGTAGCACGGATCGAGGTTATCCGTGGCCCTGGAGCTGTACAGTATGGGTCAGCAGGAATGGGCGGTGTCGTCAATGTTATAACAAAAAGAGCAACTGATAATTCGATCTTCACCGAGGCCTACGGCGGATCCTTCGATACCGTTGAAGGGAGCATCGGTGGATCTTTCCTGAAAGATGGTATTGATTTTGCCGGTTCCTACACACACGGAACCACTGGCGACTATGACGCGGGCAACGACGAGCACTATCAGAACAGCGGAATTAACTACGAAACCGGAATGAGTGCCAATCTCGGCTATTCATTCTCAGAGCTAAACCGACTCGGACTGATTTTTACCCGTTTTGAGGTAGATGAGGCAGGAACCCCTGGTTTTCTGAACAGGAATGATCTGGATGATTATTCAGACAAAGAAAACTATTCCGCAGACCTCAATTTTGAAGGACAGTGTCCACTGACGGAATCAAGGATTTTCGCCCGTTACTTCTTTGGCCAGGACGAAAACAGCTGGATGGATCCGACAGCTTCCAACCCCAGCGGCTGGAATGATGATCAGCTGTCGAAAAACAAAACAGACCAACAGGGAGCACAATTTCAACTCAGCCGTGCTCTTGGCCTTGCGACTCTCACGGCTGGGTTTGACTGGCTGGATTATAAAGTGGAAAACAGCTGGACGCCCAACACAACTGAATACTCCAACTCTGCCATCTTTCTACTCAGCAGGCTCTCCTTCCTTGAAGATCGACTCAGTGCAAACATTGGACTGCGTTACGACTGGTATGATGTTGCAGTCACGAACCCGGCCGGACACAATGCTGATGACAGCCATTTCACCCCTCAGGTTGGTATAGCCTGGATGGTGAGCGATACATTGAAACTGAGAGCTCAATATGGAGAGGCATTTATGATGCCTTCTGCTGACCAGATGGGTGCCGATTACTCCAGTTTTGGTTCAAGAGTCGTTGGAAATTCTGATCTTTCCCCCGAAGAAAGTGCGACCTGGGAGGGTGGTGTGGATTATGGTCAGAGTGGATTCACTGGATCACTCACCTATTTCCATACAGATTTCAAAGATAAAATTGTCAGTGATTCCCTTCCCGATGGATCAAGGAGTTGGAAAAACCTCGGCGACGCCACCATCTCCGGCATTGAAGCGGAATTTGCCTATGATATCGGCCTGCCACTTGGCTGGGCCTGGGAAGTCCGTCCGTATTTCAATATGACCATCCTTACCCGGTATGAAGATGAGCAGAGCGGAGAGGATCTTCAAAATATCAGCGACACCAATTACTCAGCAGGTGTCGTACTCAACGATGGTGATGGAATCTTCTTCCGTCTCAATGCTGCCTATGCTGGAAGTCAGAATATCATTGACTATGAATCAGACTTTCCCTACCGGAATGGCACATTGGATTCTCATATTGTAACAGACCTGACTGCCTCCTATCGCCTCTATGAAGATACACGTTTAGGCAGTTTTACTCTACGAGGCGAGTTGCGAAACATCTTCGACCAGGACTACGCCTATGTCAAAGGATACCCCATGCCAGGTCGCGGTTTCTATGCCGGACTCCGCTGGGATTTTTGAGGCAGCGGGGAATGAAGCGAACATTTTGACTTGAAGCCCTGAAAAGAGTACATTCAGGGCTGCTGTCATTTACAATTTCACTCAATTTCCCAGCCTATAGATGGCGATGGATCAGCCAAAGGAATCAATATGCATCAGTATGGATATATCGGCCGCAAATTGCGCGTCCCGAAACTCAAGAACAAACCAGCCATTATCATAGTCACCTTTGGTACCAGCAGTCAGGCAGAAAGGCCACTGGAGCTGTTTCAGCAGCAGGTGGAAAAACAATTTGGGGAATACGAAACCTTCTGGGCGTACAGCTCAAACATCATCTGCAGAAAAAAGAAACTGCGGAGCCTGCAGCAGACCCTTGCAACTGTAGAGGCTGCAGGATTTCGTAAAGCTGTGGTTCAGCCCCTGCATATATTTCCGGGAACTGAGTATCAGCAGATGGTAGAGACCTGCGAATATTTCCCTGGCATTCGGGTTTTCCTCAGTGAAACCTTACTGCACCGCTGGAGCTTTGTTAAAGAGACCCTGGCCGTGGTTGAAAAGGAGTTTCTCTCTCCGGCTGAAGGCCTTAACATCCTGGCCCTCCATGGAACTCCCCTGGTTGCAGACCCGGTCAACAGCGGCTATCTCGGTCTTGAAAAACTCGTTACAGACCGCTACCCGAACGTGCTCGCCGCATCCCTTGAGGGAGTGCCTGACAGTGACGCGGTATTTGCCGGAATACAAAACAAAAATATGGCCGAAAAGTATCGACAGATAAAAATAATTCCCATGATGTACCTGGCTGGAATGCACGCTGAAGAAGACCTTATGGCCCCAAAGAAAGTTAATAGCTGGCGTGTTATCCTTGAATCCATGGGATTTGCTGTGGAATGTCCGATGGTTCAACATGGTAAAAAAGACTTTTTCAAGGGCCTTGCCTACTACCCGGAAATCATCTCATTCTTCACGGACCGATTGCAACGAACCCTTGAAATAGCTGAGACCTACTAACGCACATGTACAGACAACTCTTTGTCTTTTTCTTTTTTGTCCTATATCTCTTCGCATCTCCTGTACAGGGATCCGTTATCGCATATCCTCAACGCATAGTCTCCCTGGGGCCGATCAATACCGAAAACGTCTTTCTTCTGGGGGCTGGTGATCGCCTTGTCGCCAATACCAGCTACTGTGTTCGCCCAGAGGCCGCTAAAGCCAGAGAAAAAATAGGTTCTGTGATGCAGGTTTCAATTGAAAAGATTATTGGGCTACAACCTGATCTGGTACTGGCAACCGGCTTAACAGCGATGCAGCAGATTAAGCAGCTGGAGTCCGTTGGCATTAACGTTGTTCAATTCAAGCAGCCATCATCTTTGGCGGATATCTGCAGCCAGTTCCTCCTCCTCGGCCAGCTTCTTGGCCTTGAAAACCGGGCAAAAGCGCTCCTTTATGAAACCGAGGAAAGACTGAAGATTCTTGAGAAGAAACTTGCCGGGGCGCCACCACAGAAGGTCTTTCTTCAGGTAGGTTCCCAGCCACTATTCTCCTCGGTACCAAGCTCCTTCACCAATGACTTTATTGTCCTTGCCGGCGGCAGTAACATCGCAGCAGATCAACAAAACGGCACCACGAATTATGAAAAAGTGATCGCTGCCAATCCCGATGTGATTATCATCGCCATTATGGGATCCGAAAGTGGTATTGCCTCAAAAGAACGGGAGCGATGGATGGAGATGCCTGTCATCAGTGCAGTGCAAAACAATCGGGTACATGTGATCAATCCTGACATCGCCTGCAGTCCTTCACCCGCGACCTTTACCGACACTCTTGAGATCATGGCCCGTCTGATTCACCCTGAACTCTACACCCCATAAAACCATGAGAATTTACGAAATCATCCAAAGCGGTGGCCCGGTGATGTGGCCACTGCTCCTCTGTTCCGTGACGGTATGCACCGTTGTTCTGGAACGCAGTTTCTTCTGGATTTCCATCCAGCGCAGACGTAACCGTAAGCTGACGGATGAAGTCCTGACTCTTGCAGAAAGTGCTGACTGGAAGCTAATCCGTGAAAAAGTAACCGGCTGTCAAGACCATATCATCCGACTGCTGGTGGTTGGTATTCTGCACAGAGATTATGACATGGGCCGGGCCATGGAAGCTGAGGCGAACCTGATGATTCAGCGTATGAACCGCTTCATGCCAGTACTGGATACCATGATCACGGTGGCACCTCTGCTTGGAATATTCGGAACGGTACTTGGAATTATTGGATCCTTTAAGATCCTTGGCAACAGCGGTATTGCTGATCCGAAACTGGTTACATCCGGTATCGCCCAGGCACTTATCACAACTGCCGCAGGACTTGGTATCTCTATCATCGCAGTGATCCCCTACAACTACTTCAATACCCGAATAAACCGAGCAGTTCATGTGATGGAAAAGTATGCCACTAACCTGGAAGTGGTTTACGAAAAGCTGGATGCCCCATCATGAAAATTAAAGTTCAAGCAATCAAGGCACCGCGTATCGAGATGCTTCCACTCATCGATGTTGTCTTTCTGCTATTGGTTTTCTTTATTTACGCAATGCTTTCCATGGCAGTGCATCGGGGAATGCAGCTTGACCTCCCGAAATCAACAGAAGCAACAGACAGTCATGAAAGTCCATTTTCATTAACCATTCGTAGTGATGATAAATATCTGACACTTTTTCTCAATGAAAAGCCCCTCCTCCTTTCTCAACTAGTTCAACATTTTGACTCAATGGATACCGGTAGCGGTAAAAAAACTTCAGTTCTTATTTTTGCAGACGCAAACATACGCTATCAACAACTGTATCAGGTTCTTGATGAACTCAAAAAATGCGGTGTTTCGGATATTTCACTGCAGGCAAATCCGAAATAAGCTCCTGTGCGAAGACTCATCCCTGCCCTGATCCTTGCCCTTTGCCTCCACATCTTCTTACTGCTATCAAAGTTTCCACACCTTCCAACACTTCCACCACGTTTAACCGGGCAGGAACGTGTCACCATCAGCCTCAGTCCAGCGAGCAGTGTTAAAAAGAAAACAGAAACCGCAGCAAAAGAAGAGCAGAGGAACACCAGTGAAAAACCTGGGAAGGATGAGGTCGCAGTGGAAACGTCTGAGAAAATAAATAATCACGATCAACACCCAGTCGTTGTAAAGAAAGGGGCTGTTCAGAAAATTATCCACATTCCTTCAGAACCTGAACAGACAAAGGCGGGGGGGCAGAACAATGCCAGACCGAGAGAGGAAAGTGGACTATCTGCTGTTCCCATCCTCGTAAAGGCCTCACCGCTCTACGCAAGTAATCCAAAACCAGAATATCCCGCGCTGGCCCGCCGTCGCAACCAGCAGGGAACTGTTATGGTATCTGTATCGGTTTCAGAAAAAGGAGATCCCGACAGGGTAAGTCTCCACAAAAGCAGTGGTTATCCACTGCTGGACAAATCTGCTCTGAAGGCAGTTGCCTTATGGCACTTTCTTCCAGGAAAAATAGCTGGCCATCCCGTACCCACAGAGGTACTGATCCCGGTACACTTCAAACTTCATTAACCCGTTCCATATAATCGACACGGAACATCTCCGGGTTGCAAAGCTGAGTTTCAATGGTAATCAGGTAATTCTAAAAACACAGACTGTCAGGAAATGAGTAGTGGAACCGTTCATCTACGAAAAGACACCATATCATTTTGAGACTTTAATGATAAAATTTTTTCAATAATTTCGTAAAAGTCCCGTTATTGCGCAAGAAATAACAACCTGATTGAGGTTATAGTTGATGGAAACTCTACTCTATATTATTGTCGACAAGCTACAAAAAGAAAGACACCACACTTGCCAGCGTAACCATTTGATACAAAAAAGGAAAAAACTTTGCTTCGAGTAAATATTCTAATCTGCATTGTTGTTGCGCTAATCTGTACAGGTTTATGGGCCATTATGAACAGGCCCGGACAGGAGCCTGTCTGGCCGTCGCGGATACAGGGCTTTTCCTTTTCTCCTCTGCGAGAGGGCGACAATCCTTCTAAAGGCCAACTCCCCTCTGAAGAAGAAATCGAGGCAGACCTGGCCCTCCTTGCCAATAAAACAAACGCTATTCGTACCTATACGGTAAAAGGAGTCTATGAAAGCATCCCGCGTCTTGCCTACAAACACAACATCAATGTTGCCCTTGGTGCCTGGCTCGACAAGGATCTCGAGAAAAACGAGAAGGAGATAGCACAACTCATCAAAATAGCCAGAGAAAATTACCGAAATGTTGTTCGTGTGGTAGTCGGCAATGAGACCGTACTTCGTGGAGACCTCACCGTAAAACAACTCAATTCCTATCTTGATCGGGTACAAGCGGCCCTTGACATACCTGTAGGTACAGCAGAACCATGGCATATCTGGATAAAAGAACCATCACTTGGAGAACATGTAGACTACATCGGAGCCCATATGCTTCCCTACTGGGAAGGAATAGAACTGCAGCGTGCAGTGGGACATGTCACAAACCGGACAAGTCTACTCATGGAGAAATTTCCAAACAAACCTGTGGCTATTATGGAAGTTGGCTGGCCCAGCAATGGCCGAACCATCGGCAGAGCCCAGGCCTCCCCCTCTAACGAGGCAACATTTCTACGACGTTTTCTCAAGCGCGCCGAAGAAAAAAAATACGTCTACTACGTAATGGAAGCCTTTGATCAGCCGTGGAAGCAGGCCAGTGAAGGAGCTGTCGGTGCCTACTGGGGAGTTTACGATCTGGAACGGCATCCTAAATTTCCCTTTGACGCAGCTATTATCAGTATTCCTGAGTGGAAGCTGCTGGCTGGTATTTCTGTACTAATCGCCTTTATGACTTCAGCCCTGCTCTTTATTGACAGCCGCTCTCTCAGCAGTCGGGGACGAGGCTTTCTGACCGTCATTGCCTTTTCAGCGGCGTCAATGGCGGTATTGATAATCTATAATTATTTTCATCAGTACCTCACTGTTTCCACCACACTAATCGGAGTGATGCTGGTAACCGGAATGACAGGAGTTGTCCTGGTTCTGCTGACGGAGGCCCATGAGTGGGCTGAGGCAACCTGGATCGCATATCCGCGCCGACCGTTCATACCAATAATAGTTCCCGACCAGGAGCTTCCCATGGTGTCGATCCATGTCCCAACCTACAACGAACCACCGGACATGATGAAAGAAACGCTCCTGGCTCTTTCACGGCTCGATTACCCGAACTTCGAGGTCATCGTCATTGATAACAACACCAAGGATCCGAATGTCTGGCAACCAGTCGCCGAATTCTGTAAACAGCTTGGGCCACGCTTCAGATTTTTTCATGAAGATCCCTTACCAGGATTCAAAGCCGGGGCACTTAACTTTGCCCTTGCCAAGACCGCTCCCGAGGCGGAAGTTGTTGCGGTTATCGACAGTGATTACGCTGTAGAACCCCAGTGGCTTCGTGAGCTGGCTTCACAGTTCACCGATACCCTGGTGGCTATTGTCCAGGCACCACAGGATTATCGTGACAGCAAAGAGAGTTTGTTCAAGTCAATGTGTTATTCTGAATATAAGGGATTTTTTCTCATAGGTATGGTGACGAGAAACGAACGTAATGCCATTATCCAGCACGGCACCATGACCATGGTCAGGCGCTCTGTGCTCGAGGATGTCAACGGTTGGGCCGAGTGGTGTATCACCGAAGATGCAGAACTGGGACTCAGAATTTTCGAGAAAGGCCACAAGGCCGTCTATATTGCAGAGAGTTACGGCAAGGGCCTCATGCCGGACACCTTCAATGATTTCAAGAAGCAGCGTTTCAGGTGGGCATATGGAGCAGTACAGATTCTGCGACGTCACGCACAGGTATTGTTTCGTCATGGTGGCTCCGGACTTACCAGAGGCCAGCGTTACCACTTTATTGCCGGCTGGCTGCCATGGATTGCAGACAGCGCAAACCTTCTTTTCACTCTGTCTGCCCTGGTCTGGTCCACAGCCATGGCCCTGTTCCCGGATAAAATCGAATCACCGCTGCTTATTCTAACGGCCCTGCCTCTGGTACTTTTCATCTTCAAGCTTGCCAAAATGCTCTATCTGTACCGCCAGCGGGTCAAGGCAAGTATTCCTCAGACTGTTGCCTCCGCCCTGGCAGGTCTCGCCCTGTCCCATACCATATCAAAAGCCATTCTGCTGGGATTTGTAACCTCCGGAATACCATTTGCCCGCACACCGAAAAATGCGGCTTCCCATGCCCTGCTGCGAGCGTTACAATCGGCAAGGGAAGAAGCCCTGATCATGCTGGCTCTATGGCTTTCCGCCTATTCCGTCATGGTTATACCAAGGATGTACAATACGCCGGACACCCTGGTCTGGTTCACTTTTCTGCTCGTGCAGTCTATTCCCTACATGTCTGCAGTTTTCATGGCTATTATAAGTAGTTTTTCCACCCGTAAAAATGAGGAAATCGCCCTGCAGGACCGGACGACTTGACTCCGAAGATTTATCTAGTGAGTCCAGTTGCTTGAGCGTTCTTTGTTCCCTCCAACACAATCTGCCCAGTGCTGGAGACGCCGGCACTTGGAGATAAAACATGCTGTTTTCCTTGAAAGATGTCTATTCCCACCGTCAAGAAGCTATCCAGCCAGGTTGTGGAAACCAAGCACTCCGGTGAATTCTCACCACCTTTACAGACATGGACCACATCCTGCTCATCCACGACAAAATGCATCCCCCATAACGGACGAACTGCGCCATCCTCCATCGTCCCGGAATACTCAAGTATGGTCCTCTCATTGATGCCAAGAAGTTTCACTATTTTTCCAGGTAGCTGGTAAAGGGGAATGGTACCCATATCCAGAGGACCCCGCCGTCCATCTATCACGATCAGTGGAGTGGTTACATAGGTCAAAAACATTTCCGGGGTAAACTGATCCCTTGTTCCTGTCAGGGTTTCTGCCTCAACGAAGCCTCTATACCCGCCGCCAAGAAAAGGCAGATGGTCACCGAAGGCAACAATGATGCCATCAGGATCTCGGACTCGAAGATCTTCAACAAAATCCATCAACTCTTTCGACTTGTAATACATGGCATTGGCATAGGATTCAATCTCCGGTGTTTCGCACCCTTCCTCACAGCGAACAACCTGCGGTCTTGACTGGTTCATCGGGTAAAGCTTTCCGCCAGCCCAATGGCCAAAATAGGTAATAATATAGCTGAGCACAGGTTTATCCGGATCATTACGATTATCGAGCTTGTCGATTACCTGGCGATACAGGGATGAATCTGAAAGGAAACCCAGGTTCATGTCATCAAGATTGAAATCATTAATTGACCAATAGGTATCAAAACCGATCCTTCGATATGCATTGATCCTATTCCAGAAAGAGGCGACATTGGGATGAGAAGCCACACTGTCATAACCGTATCCCTTAAGAATGTCAGGCAGGCACGGCGCATCATTGGACATACGCCGCTCGAACTTGACATCATCATAAACCACGGGAAAACCGCACAGACTTTCAAACTCAGCATTAGCGGTATACCCCCCAAAGACCGGACTCATAATGGCAGAATTGCCGGTGGCCTTCAACATCTCTCTGAATCTGGGATCAAGGGGATCACGGTCAAAATCGATTGCCTTCAATCCTAAGGGATCCCAAAATGACTCAAGAAGGATAAAATGCACATTTCTCGGTGGAGGAGCCGGGGTACTCGCAAGAGTCGTTTTGCCAAGCAGGGCTTCAGAAGCCGCAAGTGCTGTTTTCCTATCCGGTGCCTGTTCGGAATCCCTGAAGAAACGTGCCGTCTCATGGAGAGAATAAAGAGCTGCTCCCCGCCGCAGATAATTCTCCCGCTGATTCCAGACACTGTTGCCAAAACGTTTATCCAGATCTGCCACCACAGCTTCAGGATAAAATTTCAAACCAGCAGACAGGAGAATCGTTACGATCAAGACCATCCATGCAACCCGGCTGCGGAAGTGAAAATTAAAAACCAGAAATCCTATCAAGGAAACCAGCGAACCAATAACCAGATAATAACGCCAACCGTCGAGAATCAGTATAAGTGATCTTAATGCATACACATCATCCGGCACCATCGGACCACCAAAAAACGACAGTTTGGCTGCATTGCCTACATAAAGAATGGCAATAAAAAGCCATTGCAGAGCGATGAATGCCCAGCAACGGCGGGACAGAAAAAAGAAGAGGTAGGAAATAGCAAGCACAAGAGTAAAATCGACGTAAATGGCCTGCCGAAAGACAGTCACACCGAAAAAGCTGGAACTGACCACATACGCCAAAGCGTAACCAATTATTGTGGAAAGAGCAGGTAGGAACAAAATAAGAATTCGCATTGTATTAATGGGTTAGATATGAGAAAAGTGGAATCGAGGAAAATGGAGCTTTACTTTCAATTAACCGGAAGACATGTAACCTGGCTTGTCCAACCCCTTCCCTGTGCCTGGTCGTACTTTACAAGAAAGAGCTCTTCACTCTGGTACAATTGTTTTTTAAGATACCGTTTCGGGAGTTTATTTAACTGACTGGGACCACCATTGTAAAGTGCATATAACCAAACAGCGAGAAAACGTTTTCCAGAAGCAGTCCCAAGCATAACAGGTGGTTTTTCTTTATGAATATACTTATTAAGATAGAGAATTAGGATTTCTGCCCCAGCCAGGGCATTATAGCGGACATTCCAGCGCAGTTGTTCTCTATCGTATATACCGCGCCATATCCGCTCATTGATCTGCATCAGACCCACCGAGGTTTGATTATAGGAGAGCAGATAGGTAACCTTGTCCCGTTCAATGTGAAACTGTCGGAAACAGCTCTCCTGCCAGGCAGTGGCCCGTAACATAGTTCCAAACCATTTTCTGTCAGCAACTGCTGGCAGATTCAGATTTTTATGTTCCTTCACCGTTGTCTCCTCAAGAACCTTACTCACTTTTTGTAGTAAAATATCATGAGGAGTTGTTTCTGCTGTCCAGCCACGAATCTCTTTCAGGGCAGGCATCTTGAATTCACCGGCCCATGCCTCTGCACACCCGAGAAGCTCCCATATTCTCCAGCCACTGGGAATGGGAAACATAGACGTTGGCTGGTCGTCCTCTCCTTGATCAACCTGATCCGGTTCATCTTCCTGGATTGGAACTTCCAGCGGCTCACCCAAGCCCAAAATCTTCCGCAACAGACTGTTAACTTCAGGACTTTCCTGCAGCTGCCCAACAGGGTCAGAACTGATCATTTCCGCTAGACGATAAAAACCGTCACGGCTGATTTCAATACCTATCGCCGGTCCAACACGATCGAGCGCAACCAGGGCGTCGGTGGCAGTAAAAAAGGCGAGGTAGCCGAGCAGGTTATCCGATGAAGAATCTGTAAGATGCCTGCGAAACACTCTTTCCATTTGTTGCCAGCTCCAGACAAACTGTTCCCGGATAAAATTGCTGGTTAGCTTTTCCTCTCTCAAGGCCTCTTCAAATTGATAACGCACCGTCAACAGGGTATCCATCAGAACGGACTGTTCATCATGGGTTAAAGGCTGGTCAGAGAGCTGACTGATAAGATATATTAAAAGGTTATCCCATGTCTGCCACAACTCCATGGTCCTCGCCAGCGCTTCCGGACTGGCAACCAGATCGACCCGACTTTCTTCAAATGTCTCCACCTCGCAAAGAACATCGATCCGAAGGCCTTCGGCAATGACAATCGGTTGCTGTGGCCGCATACCTGCAAGAAAGCGGATGGCAGCATCCTGGTGTTCAAATGGAAACAGGGGGAGCAGAAAACTTTTCAGGTCTCTAACAGGTGGGGACAGATCGATTGTGATCTGTTGCAGATAAGGGTACAGATAGCCCTTGATCTGATCAAAGACAAGTCCCGCAAGTTGCGGGGGCTGCCCGTCTTTGTCAAGGAGACTGGAATCAAGGATATCAAATGAGAGTTGCCACTGCTCATCAATACGCGGACGCTGCTGTATTACAACAATGCCTTCCCACTCAAGTGGCGCCAGGCAATAGTCACCAAACTCTGTCCCCAACTTAAGACGGACAGCTGTCTGAAATCGCAGGAAATCTCGATCAACTCCTATCTCCGGTGCAGAAAGAAAAACCCGATTGCAGCCCCCTGGTTCGTCTACAACAGTTGCGGTCTCACCCGGTCCGGAATAGGCCTCCTGCACAACAAGAGCACGTAAAAGAGGAAAATCAATACTGATGGGAAGACTGACACTTTCACAACGGGCAGGTTGCACTGTAATACTGGAAGAAAGCATTAACCAGACAAGCCAAAGAATCGATCGTGATTTCATTCGCTATCCATTTTTCATCCTTCACTTCTGTTCTTGAGCCGATAATGCAGAAAATGGCCACCAATTTAATAAAAGAGTGCAGAGCCACCTCGCGTATCACCGGAATCTCGAGACAATGTTTCTGTGTATAACGTAGGTGGGAAAATGTTACCAGAATTACTTCAAACAACCAATCGATTTCATAACTGGCTCAACCTACTGCATATGACAAACTGAAACAGATGCTCCTCTCATTACCTGTAACAAAAAAGAGTAAAAGAGTCGCCTCCAGGATAAAAATTGGTATATAATCGAAGCCAACAAAGCTGGATATTGCTGAGGAATACAGCAATGACCTTCCACCACTTTTCTGTGTTGGAAATAAGATTGAACAGGTCCTGGTCTTTCAGTCTCCTATACTCTTATCTGCGAGAAGCATGATGGAAAATCGGGATGAAGAGTACGATCGGTCAAGATGTCAGATTTATTATCGAACTGCCTTTCTCCGAGAGAACTGATCCAATAACAGCCTGAGTTAAAACCAATGCAAGAACAGACATTTTATATATAAAAAAAAGAAAGCCTTGTAACTATCTAGAGTTACAAGGCTTTCTTTGAAAATGGTGCCGAAGGCGAGAATCGAACTCGCACGACCGTGGGCCACTGCCCCCTCAAGACAGTTCATGTTCTTATATTCCAAATGATTATGAGTATTAGTCGCAATTTTGGGCGCAGTTTGCAAAAACTGACTAAAAGTCAAAATTTTCTGAATGGCCAAATGACCTTTCCGTCCTTGCTTCGTTTCCATTGATCTTTGGGAAGTATTATACTGTTTTTTTTGAAAATTCATTATCACCAGTCAACATTTTCTCTACACTTGCCAGTCTTTCTTCTAACGCACTTACTTTATTCTGCAGTTTCAGGTTGTCTTCCTTTACAGCATCATTTTCTCTTTTTACTGCATCAACTTCTAAAGATGCCTGCAGCAACTTATTTAGGCTAGCTAAGAAATCTCCATATGCTGAATTGGAACCGAGTATTTTTGCTGCCGTAGCAATTTTCTCTGAAAAATCACCCAACATCTTTTGATCTTGCCGGTGAGATTCCAAATCAACAAGTTTTTTATGGCGTTCGTACGATATCGCTTTCGTCTCTTCCACGAGCTCTTCGCAGACATCACTCCCCTTCTCACCATTTAATATACGACGTCCTAAAGACAGCATATCCTCAAAAGTCACTCCAAAATGATCTGCAATTTTTTCGCGTATTTTGTCAGACCCTGCCTTGCGTCCTTTAATTATTGCATTCAGATAGCCACGATCAATTTGCTGCTCCAGGGCAAGACGTGCCTGTGCACCTCGACCTTCTTCAGAGAGAAAATGGATTAACGAAGCATGAAATTGTTTAGAAACTAATTGAGCCATAGATCAACAGTAGAGCATATGATCAAGAATTGAAAGAAAATATTGAAAAAAACAGCTAATCGGAACATTTCTCATTGACTTATTGCCATATTTGGTCAATTTGTAGACTATCATGCAAACAAATAATCGGATTACTCAAAAAGAAATTGCGCAAAGAGCTAACATCAGCCCTGACTTTCTCAGCCATATTATTCATGGCAGACGTCGCTGCCCTCCCGCAGTTGCTGAACGCTTAGAAGATGTCACCGGTATCTGTAGAATGATTCTTGTATGGGGAAAAACAGCTGAAATTAGACAAGCAATTCGAAAAGTATGTGGAAAATGATACGTGACAATTCCGTGACAATAAATGAGGCAGCAGAACTTGCAAAATGCAGCTACCACACCATCCACAGAGCCATAAAAAAAGGCGACTTACCTGCCTACAAACCAGGGAAAACCGTATTAATTATGGAAAAAGATCTCGGTGACTGGTTCAAAAGCAAGCAGATACATGCAATAAAAATCGGGCGACCACGAAAAAGCTTACAAATTCACAGACGATAGAAAAGATGTTCCCTGTATCAAAAACCATAGATACTGCTCAGGAACGCTATTTAAAGTGCCTATCTCCAGAATTACAGGAAAAGATACGTAAGCTTGAACAAATTCCACTCCTTCCAGAGTGGCCTGATAAAAGACGTGGTGCACCAAATATTTGCCTTCGCTCTGCACTTTTTGGCGTGATCAAACGAGGCCAGCGCAGGGCTCTCAAAGGTGAGGTTATTGCCACAATCAAAGGCCTCGATATCCGCTATACAGGATGGCAATTGGATCAGGGAGATTTTGACGTTCTGGTTCAATCTCTCCATTTACAAACCAGATATCTGGAGCGAACCCCAAACAATTTCATACGTTTTAGAATCAAAACATTCCTTCGGGATATTGGTCGCCACCCTGGAAAATCAGGTAGAGAGTGGCTTAAAGACTGTTTTCGTCGCTTAACGGCAACTGCTATCGAAATCAATATCTGCTTTCCACATGGACGCACAAGCCAGTTGTTTACCTACGCAGGGTCCTTGATCGATGAGTTCTACTATAACGATAAAGAACAAACCTACTTCCTAAAAATAAATCCCAAACTGGCTGAACTTTTTGATGCAGGATGGACGCAACTACAATGGCAGCAACGCCTTCAACTAACATCAGACTTGGCCAAATGGCTTCATGGATTTTACTCCAGCCATCGAATTCCGTACCCCATCAAAGTAGCAACCCTGAAGATTTTATGCGGATCCAGTTGTAAACGCCTTGTTGACTTCCGAAGAATTTTACGAATGGCCATGGATGAACTGATCAGAGTTGAATCTCTCGAAAACTGGGAAATCGACAACACAGATAAAGTACATGTCCAGAAAATTACGAAAAAACCGATCACAGAATAATTCATTTTGTGGGGGGGGCATTACACTCACACATAGAGGGCATAGCAGTCGCACAGCGGGGGTATCACACTCACACCTGCGGGGCATAACAGTCACATCAAAGGGGCGTTGCACTCACGCCAGGGGGCACAACAGTCACAACAAAGGGGGCACGACACTCACGCGAAAGGGGCATAGCACGCACACTTCCGAAACCAGAAAACGCCCCTGCCCTCTACTACCATTGAGAACACAAGCATCGAGAAAAACAGCTAATCATCTTTAATCTATATTTAATCTTTTAGAAAAATCAGCCAATGCCAAATTCTGACAGAAAAAAGACATTTTTAACCCACGATTCTTCACCCGAAGTCACATGGAACAAAATCATGCTTTGGGTATCAGAAAATCACAGGCTCATCAGGGAAATCGCATCTCCGTATTACATGTACATAGCTGGTGATAAAGAAGATCTTTATCAGGAAGCAACACTTGCAGCCTACAAAACCGAAATTATCATCAGAAAGAAAAATGCACCGGAAAAATTTGTACAATTCTTCCGGGTTATTTTCAGAACGGACTGTATCAAAATGGCTTCCGGCCTTCAAACAGTACACTGTCTCGAAGATTATTTCCTTCCGCTGCCGGAAGAAACGATCCCGACTAGAGAACCGGAAAAGAAAGACATCTGTCAAGCCTTGAAGGCTGTGAGTAAACGTCAAAAGGAGATATGCATTTGGCTGTTGCAACAACCCACACCAGTCAGCACTCCAGATATCGCAAAAGAGTTCAATGTCAGCCGTCGTCATGCCTGCAGGCTTGTCAGTAACAGCGTGCAAAGAATAGCTGAGGCCTCATTGTAATCATGCAGATCGATGAATACGCTAAATCCAGTCCCATCCCAAAACGTATCCTTCGATATATGAATCGAATTGATCTCATCGAAGATCCATTGCTCGCAGACGAAATTGTTGCTCTACAATTCCTCTCACAGATCTGGGGAAACAGAGAAATACTAAGAGCTCAATTAAACCGTCTTTCTATGAAATCCCGACTTAATTTTCTAAAAACAGCACACATACCCAGCAAGTGGGAACGATACGCCTACAGTCGTTTTTCAAATCTTGAACCCGGAAAATCATTACCCATGGAAACACTTGTTGAAGAGATCCAAGTTACCTTCTGTTTTGTTCTAAAGAAACAAAATATTTCTCGGCTATACAAAATCAGAAATCGGGTTCAAGTTGCAAGACACCGTAAGAAAAACAAACAAGAAAATTGCTAGAATTTACCTCTTACAGAGCACAAACAAATAAGTAATAAACATCATTTATTGGAACTTACACAATGACCAACATCGCCGTCCAAAGCTCATGAAAATTCTGGTTAAAGGTCACAGCTTGAGAAAAAGAAAGATGAGATGAACAGAACTAATCAAATCATATTTCAGGTCATTGCCATCGGTATATTTTTCACCACAGGAGCCATGGCATTGGAAATCAGACAGCAGGAATTTATTTTTGATATGACCATAACACAAAATGCGGAAAGTGAGACTTTCATTATTACGGAAGGTTCAACCAGTACCACACAACTTTCGGAGAGCTGCCAGATGCTCATGGTCTATTTCCAGAAAGAAAGTTCAAGCTTATCACCAGAAGCTGCACGAGAGATGATTACAAAGATCCAAAAGAATGGAGTCCTACCCAATACGCCTCTGATGATAACCGGATATACCTGTGAATTAGGTACGGATAACCTCAATCAGGTTTTGTCTCAAAAACGAGCCGAAACAGTTGCAAAAATTTTACAAGAGCATGGCTACTCAGCCATCAAAGTCCAGGGAAAAGGTGCACAAAATTCAATTACCAGTGTCCCTCAGGAACTCCACAAAAACAGGAGGGTTGAAATCGAAATCATGACATTAAAGCAACTTCCACAATAACAAAAGTTAACAGGAGAAAGCATCATGAAGATTGAATTTTCAACAGATCGTATGAATAAAAAGCAGCAGCTACAAACCATAGCAGTATTGGTTGCGTTCTATTTTTTAATGGCAAGCAATTCAATGGCAATGACTGTTCCCGCCGCAGGATCCTTTGCCTACGATCTTTATGATATCGGCGTAAATCAGATCCTGCTTGGGCCAATTGGATTTGTGGCAGGGGTCGCCTGTATGGTCTTTGCTGCCATTCTTGCCATTCGACAGATGATTCTACCAGCTGCCGGTGTTGTGCTGGGTGGCGCTTTTCTATTAAAGGCTGACGCTGTAGTTCAAACCATTGGAGCAATAATAATTTAATTTTGTATTTTCTGGAAAAAAAGATGGCTGAAAATTCATTTGTAAAACAATTCCCCCAATACCTGTCAAAACCCTTCCAGGTGCTATGGTTTGAAGTGGATGAATTAATCATTTTTCTCTTCACCCTGACCCTTGCCCTTATTTACGGAAAAGTTATGTGGATTGCCTTCCTGGCCATCCAATATTTCTACACACGAACCAAAAGAAAAAAACCTCGTGGTTTTTTGAAACATGGTCTTTACATGCTTGGGTTTGTACAAATGAAAAATTACCCTGATTATTTCCAACGGGAGTTCCACGAGTGAAAACCGAAGTGTTTATACAGAAAACCAGCAATCTCTTTGTGGAAAACAGGCTGCTCAAATTCGTGTTAGTGGTACTGGCCCTTACGGTCTCCTTTAATTCATTTATGGTTTACCGGGCTGTAAAATACCAGCGTGTTGTGTTGATCCCACCCAAAATGACAGGCACAGTGGAATTTATACAGGGAAAACCGACGGATAAGTACTTGAGGGATATCAGCAGGAGGATTGCCACATTGGCCACCAATTATTCACCTCCAACTGCCAGAGCCCAGTTTGAAGAACTTCTATCCTACTTTGCTCCTGAATCATACCCAGATGCATCTAAGCTTTGGTACTCTTTGGCCAGCCGAGTTGAGGAATCCCAGGTCAGCTCTGTCTATTATCTGGAGAAAATCAAAATTGGAGAAAGCTTCATCGAGATTTTTGGTAACTTGAAACAGTTTGCCGGAAACACACCACTCGATAACACCAGCAAGACATACATAATTAACTACAGGTTACATGATGGCAGGTTCTACGCCCTTTCTTTTAAAGAAAAATATGCTGAACTGTCAGAGGCAAAGGGAGAAGAGAAAGAATGAAACTCAGATTGTTGTTCACTGCTTCTGCTTTGTTATTTGCCACAAATGTTTTAGCCAACAACGTGGTAACTGCAGAAATTCCGACAGTTATCGAACTATCAAACCATGATATCAACCGAATTGTCTGCCCAGGTCCAATGAGTGATCTGATTTTCTCACAAGAAAAAGGGCTAACAGGTCATTTCTCTGGCAATAACGCTTTTGTCAAATTCAAGATTGAAGATGCTGGTGACGAGTATAGTTACGCTGATCAAGATAGTGAGTTGTTTGTTGTCTGTAACGGAGCAGTTTATACCTTGATCGTCACTCCCAGAGATATTCCATCAGCCACCATTCGTCTGGCATCTCCTCAGCAAAAATCTTTCAAGCAGAATATTGCCCATTACAAAAATATGCCCCTTGAGAAACAGGCACTCCAGGTGATGAGAGAGGCATATAACGAGACATATCCTTCAAGCTATCGGGTTATCGATTCCAGCGAACCAATAGAGCTTTGCCCACGTATCAAGACGACATTGATTCAATCCGTAGATGTGGATGGCGTTGGGCTGCGCCTGAAAAAATATCTCATTACAGCCATGGGAACAGAACGGAATTATGTGGATGAGAAATTGTTTATTTCTCCACTTATAAGCAATTCTCTCCTGGCAGTCGCTGTTATTGATCATACCTTAAGGCCAGGTGAAACAAGCACCGTTTTTATCGTGGAGAAGAAGGAGCAAGTCCGATGAGTCTCAAGGAAAGATTTAACAACCTTGATCCAAAGCAGAAAAAAATCGTAATCTGGTCATTGGTCGCTGCCACGCTTCTTGCTATAACGCTGACTGGCCACAACCTTCGTTCTGATAGAGCTAAAAGTTTCTTTTCTACCATCAAAAAAACGCGAGAGATACAGCTTGAGCCAGACCTTATCGAGAAAACGATGCTCCGTGAGCAAAGACTTCAGCTTGAACAACTGTCAGAGAAATTGAACAAGCTGGAAGATCAACAAAATAAAACATTGCCACTTTTACAAACTCAAACTGAAGCAGAAAAAGTGTTCCCGGAAATACCAACTGCAGACGAAGTGGTAAACAAGCCGGTATCGCCTCCGCTGCCAGCGGAAGATCAATGGCCTAAACCCATAGAAGATAACCGACAAATTCCATCGTTGCCTCCCAAAGAAAAGCAAATAATTGGCGAAATCAGTGTATTATCAAATCCGGCGATGTCAATTGAAGGTGGAGATCCTAAAAAAAAAGGACGGACAGTGTATTTACCTCCTTCATTTATGGAGGCAAAGCTTCTCACCGGTTTCGACGCTTCTACATCCGGGAAAGGCACCAGTAATCCAGAGCCGCTCCTGCTAAGAATTCAAACTCCAGCAGTATTACCCAATGATATCAAGGCTAACCTGAAAGGCTGTTTTGTCATAGCAGAGGCCGTAGGCAGGCTGGATAAAGAAAGAGCCGATGTGCGGCTAGTTTCCTTATCATGTCTGAGTAATGAAGGAAAGGCCATCATAGATACCCAAATAAAGGGATTTGTTACTGACTCAGATAGCAAAGTCGGCTTATCGGGACGAGTAGTATCCAGAATGGGTGCAGCAACAGCTCGAACAATCGTGGCCGGATTTTTTGGAGGCATGGGAGATATGTTAAAGGCCACCTCTACCACACAGTCTGTCTCTCCACTTGGCACCACTACTTCCGTGGACTCCGCCCAAATTGCCAAATATTCACTTGGAGGTGGACTATCCGAAGGAGCGCGAAGCCTCCATGATTTTTATCTGAGCTTAGCGAAACAGGCCACGCCGGTAATTGAAGTGGGAACCAGCAAGAAAATCACTGTTATCATTTCCGAAGGAAAAGAACTGGAAATTAGAGAACTTGAAGGAGAGGGACTTTGATGCCTTTCCGATAGTGGCCATTCTATCAACCTAAAAAATCTTGTATCAAATCGCATTATGGATAACAATATATACAAAAGTTAACAAGTATACACAATACTATCCATGAAATGTGTCTACACCCGGTGAACACCCCGAAGATACACATATTGTTAACGCGGATACTGTCTTGGATGTTGTGAAAAATCAAATCATCAAAGCTGTTAGCTACTATTACTAATATCCCAAACAAGAGGGTGTGTTCATTTTTATTTGTATTCTTCCAGAGTCTCTTGAATAGTTTGATATAAACTTGGAATCCAGGAAACGGTAGTTCCTCCTTCCTGCACCGTCTCATCCTTTCTAAAATCAACCGGGCTGATGACAATAGGAATATGACTTGGCCATATATTAGCAGCCATGACAAAGATCTCCTCAATTGCCTCATCTCCCATCGCCAAACAGCCAATAGAAACTTGGTTGCCATGGATCATGATATCGCCACCAAGATTTGTTCGGTTCTCATCTTTTGCTTTTTGGCGGTCATACTTATTAGGATAATTGACCCTGAGTGATAGATGGTACATGCTGTTGGGATTCAGGGCTTCTACCTTATAGACACCTTCAGGAACTTGATAATCTCCTTCCCGAAGTTTAGGACCAGCGCCCCCGCTTGAAGCAAGAATCGGATAATCTCGGAGTAAAACCCGATCTCCGTTTTCCGAGGCAACCCAAACTTCAAGCTGTTTTTTGTCCTTAATGGCCACAATGCCCATCCAGGCAGGCGGATACTCGACCTTGACTTTTTGAAATAACGGCAGGAGTCGTTGTTTGGCTTGATCTTCATATTGTTCAAGACGCTCTGCAACCGTAAACGTATCACGGTAGAGGATCGAGCGAATCCGATGCCTGAAGGGTATCAGAGCAACGGCAATAAGCAGGATAAATACGAGAATACGAACTCTGGATATACGCATATAAAAGCCACCAATAGATTCATTTCAAATGGGCTATACCCACCCCATACGACGAAAAAACGCCTGACACAATAAAATCCAGACCCACAGACACCCTGAGAGATACGCATAAAACAAGACCTTACATATCCAATGAACAACACCTTTGTGTTTTTTCATACCATCGGTAAGAATATTCGGGGTAGCTATAATGGCTATTGGCGTGATGAACCCTATTGCCATTGAGAGAATCATTTTCAGGAAAGGCGACCAACTCAAGGCTGCCATAGAGGAACTAGGTAAAACAAAGTAGGCTCCCAGCGAAAAAGTGATCCCCATATATACAACTATGAACAGCAAGTCCATCAAGGTCATACCGCTCTGACGCCAACAGAATTCACCCCCTGAAAAACCCTCCCGTAGAATACTTTTCATGTCCCTTCCTTTGACAATTACCCGGGTACACTGGCTGGCAGCTCCCCGCTTATCCTTTTAGATCGTTGTCCATTGTCTTTTCTTCAACACGGGGCGCTCACGCCATCTCTTCAAGACTGCCTGAGCCTGGTTAGTATCTATTTTCCCCAGGGCCTTTTCCACCGCAAAAATCACTTCCTTATGTTTATGGGGATGGGCAGGGTCAATGAAATAGCCCAGATCCTCCACCACTTGATGCTTCATATACAGTTCTTCCAGTTCACTATTGCCACACACCCTTTCAGCTCCCAGAGCATTGATTGCTTTGATGCGGATATATTTTTTGGAGTGCTCCTTCACCATGACACTGTTCTCTCTATTTCGGTTGATGATTTCCAACAGGAGAGGGACTGCTCTGGCAGGAGACAAACGCATCAGGAGTGGCACAGCATGCCATTTTCCCACGGGATCCAGTAAAAGTTCAGCAACGGCCTCAAAACATTGTTCACCAGTTTCCTCCAGAGCGGTAACTGCTTTCTTCGCAGCCACCTCATTGTGTTCTCTGAGATCGTTGATCCATTTGTCCACAAAACACCTCAGACGGTTATTAAGATTCCTCAAGCCAATACTCGGTCTTTCCCAGGACTTCTTCAAGACTGGTAGTTCCGTCGACAACCTTATCTAGTCCTGCCCGGCGAAAAGGAACCATGCCTTCACGAACGGCAATAGCCCGCAACTGTCCGGATCCCTTTTCCATACGAATCGCCTTGGCCAGCTCATCCTTTATCTCCAGCAGTTCAAAAAGAGCCGTTCGTCCCCTGTACCCGATCCCCCCACAACAGGGACATCCCTGCGGCCCAAAAAACATGCTGTCCTGTTTAACCTCGTCCGCTTGCATCCCTGCGGCAAGGAGTTCTTCCTCAGTATGCTTCACGGGGATCCTGCAATCAGGGCACAGGGATCGCACAAGACATTGGGACACAATCATATCCAATGATGCAACGAGTTCGGACGGAGATCCCCCCAAGCGAATCAAGCGCTTCAATGCCGCAATACCATCCTGGCTGTACATACCGCAAACAAGGAGATGCCCCTCAAAGACTGCCCGGATGGCCATTTTGAGTGTTTCAAGGTCACGAACATTTCCTACCATGACAGCATCGGGACGGTGAGCAAAACAGCTCAAGATGCTCCTCGCAAATGTCATTCCCGTGGCCTCACAGACATTTGTCTGGTTAAAACCTTCAACAAATGCCTTAATCGGCTCTTCGACGGTCATGACCTTGCTGCTCTCAGGAGCAAATGATTTGAGCATGGAATAAAGAGTCGTCGTTTTCCCGCTGTCCCGCGGCCCATTCACCAGCAGAAGCCCCTGCGGCCTTTTCAGGAAGGCTTCAATCTTTTGTATGATGGCGTTTTCAAAACCAAGTTTTTTTAAATCAAAATCATTCATACTCCGATAACCCAAATGTTTTATATAGAGAACGATGGCCTCGCCGTAAATCTGGTGACGACTGGAAATATACAAAATGTACTTTTCCCCTGTCCTTCCAGCCTCTGTCCAAAAATTAATACGACCATCCTGAGGAACTCTGTCCATGGTGATATCAAGCCCTCCTACAATCTTCAAGCGATTACGAACCGCCTTACAGGCAACGGGCGGAATGACTATAACTTTCTTAATAACACCATCTTTTCTGTACCATACCTCAATCTGTTCTTTACGCGGTAGCACATGAATTTCATTAACCTTCTGTTGGATCGCCTTTACAATAATGCCATTGACCAACTTGACGATGACGGAATCATGTGCAGCATACTTCTCTCTTTTCTCTGAGGATTCCCGGGCTGCCTCGTCCAGCAACGCCAGAAAGTTGGATGCCTTTACCTCCCCGACAAGGTATTCAGACTCTGTCATACTGCCCATGAAATAACCGGATGATCTACTACTCTTCTTATCCAACAGACTCACCTTCAAGATTAAAGACACCCCGATACTGAGTGCTTTTCACTTTCCCTCAATAGTATTTTCCCGATGCCTAGGAAAAGTCAGCGCTGCCGTACCACTATCGCAACACATATGCACAAACCCCTCTCCGACGTCACATCAATCCAGAAAGTGGTCCCTCTCACAAAATGCTACAATTCAAGCAGAGGCCCTTCCATCCGGACAAACTCGACACTGTTGGTTTCAGTATCCCAAATTCCGTAACGTATAAACTCCCCACCTGCCCTGGGATACCCAATGGCCCCGAAAGAGACAATATAGCGGTCGGTATGATCTAGCGAGAATATTCCCTCATCTACGGGGTAATCCTTGGATTCGCCAAATTCTTCATTGCGATCACCAAAAAGTAGAGGCATATGAGTATGGCCGATGAAACAGATTTTGAATGCTCGGTCACTAAAAGCATTCCAGGCCTCAATCTTGTTTTTCAGGGATTTTTTCCGTTCCCTTGGTGAAACATGGGTAAACAAGCAATCTCCTTCCACAAGTTCTTCAGGTAGATCAACCAACCACTTACGAGTCTGATCACTCAGGTGCAAATCGTTAATTAAATCGTGATTCCCCTGTACCGTAGCGATTTTCTGATCCCGGATAATACTCACAATCATCTCTGAGTCATCTCCCCCCTCGACCAGATCGCCTAAGCAGACAATCCGATCAACATTTCTTGAACCAATCTCTTCCAACACTAACTCCAGGCCGGGAAGGTTCCCATGGATATCACTTATAATTGCTGTTTTCATAGAATATGTCTCCCTAGTTACTCAAGCACCACCAATATATTGTACATAACCCGATTTAAATCCATCTTGCTCTCAAGGGTACCGTAAATCAATATTTTTCTGACTCAACCTCGATTCTTCCTGCATTTCAAGGAGATCCATAATTTCCTTCATAAGCAGGTGACAAATAGTTTTCTCTGGTAACACGACACCATGTCTGGCAGATATTTCAATTTCTGTAATTCCTTTTGCTACCGGGCGCAAACAAACCTGCAAAGAGATCTCTTCATCATCATTGCTGACGCCAATAATGCGAATTGTTTTGTCAGACCAGATTTGTTTCCGCTCCAGCTTATATGTTAAATTTGTAAAAGCACCTTCCACAGCATGTTCAACATCATTTAAAGCTCTATATAGAATCATATCTGTACTGCCGGAATTAAAATAATTAAGCCCTCCACGTCCAGCCAGTCCAAATGCAGAACTAATGGCAATTGTTCCAACAGGGGCACACCCACCCAGGAAAAACAGAAGACACAAAAACAATACGTAAATGCATTTCATTGCTGTTTCCCTCATGTTCTTTCACCACCTGGATTTCTTTTTTTGCTTTCAGTCTACCTTGTGGTGGTTTTATCAGGGCTATAAAAAAAAACTATCCTGAAAGAATCCACCCCCTATTCCACCTCTACAGCGAGATAGACCCAGGATACCAAAAGGATCCCCGTTGCAAATCGGAGGGACTATACCCATCTGAAACAGACCAACAAAGGGCACAACAGAGCAGAGGAACACAATGATTAAAAATGGCATATCTCACACAGCAATTGCACTTTTGGCCGTTGTCTCAGGAGAAGTTTTGAGTGACAGATTTATTTTGTATCTGCCAGAGATCGAAACCATCGTCACCCAACACATTTGGCCAATTGCACAGAGTCATAACCTGGGACTAGACGCCACAAGACTATCAACACTGGTAACAATCGGAATTTTTGCATTCCTCTGGGGAATCACTTTCAAGATAATCAGCCAGTGAAAAAGATAGACTCGGGATAGCAATAGAATTGCTGTTTCCTGGAGATGGAACCAAAGTCATTTATCTCCAATGAACAAACAAATGATTTATAGCAAATGGATAGCCCGTGAATAGGCGATCAAAAAAAATGGCAGTAGGCTGACATTATGAAATCATACAATCACAAACATACTTTCTGTCAAACTCTCATTCTCTCTGTGCTCTTCATTATGTTGAGTGCAGCACAAGCACACAGTTTGACTTTATTTGAACAATACTTGGATGACATAAAAACCGCTTTCATCCAATTATTTATTAGCGACGATAACGAACAGGATCTATCGCCAAAAGACCAGGAAGGCAAGCCTCTACCCTTTGCCAACATTATTAACGAAATTGCAAATGAAAACGAACTCAGTCCTTTACTGCTACACGCAATTATCAAGCATGAAAGCAGTTACAACAGTAACGCCGTGAGTAGCTCGGGAGCAGCGGGCTTGATGCAACTGATGCCAGCCACTGCCGCAGAGTTACACGTAACAAATAGTTTCGACCCCAGTCAAAACATTACTGCCGGAGCACGTTATTACAGACAGCTATACAACAAATTTGGTTCTCATTATATCAGCCTGGTTGCCTATAACAGTGGCCCCGGCACAGTCTTACGTGGAAAAATTTATAACGAGTCAGACAAGTACGCAAAAAATGTACTCAATACGTGGCGCAAGCTCGACCAATCACTTAACCGGAGGGAAAAAAAATGACCATCAAAAAAGGACTCTGCTGCCTGAGTATTGTGGCCCTGCTGTCACTTAACGCATGTGCCAAAAAGGTCCATGAATTGAACTATCCACCACCGCCACCAAAAGGATACGAAACACAACAATCTCAATTTCAGAAGATGCTTCAACAACAGCAGGCAGTACAGCAACAACGCGAACGAGAACTGCTGGCACAACAGCAAGATGAGGAAAAAAAGCTTACAGAGCAGAACCTTCAATCCCAAAAAAGACAACTCCAGAAAAAGATTGATCGCTTTACTTCACTGATAGAATCGGGAGAATGTCACACCGCAGAGCGTGAGGCCCACAAGATAATGCAGGACTTCACTTCCTCAAACCAGGAGCTGGAAGCTGATCTGTTGACAGCAACCTGTCTTTGCCATCTTAAGGAAAAAGGAGATATTGATCGCTTTACTCAATGCTCTGAAGAGCTGGCCGAAGTGACCAAAACCAGAAAATATCTTGATCGTGAATGCCAGATGGTTCTGGAATTACGCCCTTACTTTAAAAATAACAGCTCCCCATCGAGGGATATAAGAATTGACGGTCTCATCAGCAATGGTTTGGCAAACACGTTAAAAACAAACAAATAAGGAGCAGAAAATGACCAATATATTCAGCATTATTATCGCAGGAGCACTGTTGTTGATAGGAACAACAACTTTAATGAACAACAACCCAACGGATACACACCAGGTAAGTAACACGGAAATTAACACTACAACTCAAGGCGTGACTGCAGAAGGAAATCAGATTCAGTCCCAGCCATTACAAGAAACTGCAACGGTGCCATCGACGCAAAACACAACTGCCGTTCTACCACCAGCATCCTTTACAAATGCACCAGAGTTACCAGCAACAAACGAACCAGAAGAAAAGAAACCAGAACTCACTGGAAGTTCGAGAAAATATACGTCAGAGGATGAATGGAAAATGACCGAGCAAACCCAGGATGCTCTGACAGCCTTAAACAACATTCTCAACTAGGAGTTGACGACATGAAAAACAACAGAACAATCATCGCTTTCTTAGTTATTACCATGAGTCTCTGTGCAAATTTTGCTCTTGCTGATGATGGTTTTATGATCTCAAGATCATGGAAAATCCATGAGCGCGGGATCACAGATTTGCTCGAGAACTGGAGGATGAACAAACCTGAATCCACCTACGAAAAAGCACTGGCTGATATCCTCAGTGCCGAATCTAACCTTGGAATTTATGGAACCTCCTTAAAAGAAGATACGCGCCTGGTTGGTCGACTTTTCGAAGAAGATGGAGGCCCAGTCTCCCTGCAAAAATTTGCGGCAAAAGTCTTTTTCCATAATTTCGAACAGAACGCAAACTGGACTCCCAATTTAACTACTTTGTTCAAAGACAAAGAATACATCATCACCCCGACCAATCGTACAGTAAACACCCCCAACACTGGCAGCAGTTTCGACTTTTCCAGCTAACAAGGAGATCTTACAATGAGAAATCTACTCAGTCACCGCACAAAAACAATTACGGCCTATGTACTACTATTGGCAATCTTCACTGCGTCCCCACTCTATGCAGTGGAATCTACCATTGTCGTGGAACTACAGAAACGCATTCGCAATAACATTACCGAACTACATGACACCCGAAAAAGCATGGAAGAAACCACCAGTAATCTCAACCAGGAAACAGAAAATATTTCCCAGGAATTCTCCCAAACAGCAGACAGAAATGACAAACGCTACCTCGTCAGACGTATGCTTGGAGTCCATGCGAACTCGTTGAAAGAAACGGCCACGAGCAGTGTTCAGATGCAGAGTACTCTCGAATCACTAGTCGATAACATGGAACAACTTCAGGAAAGTCTGGCCACTTCAAACAGCAGTGGCCTGTCATCCGCCTCACAAAGCGATATGGCCAGTATCTCTAATGTTATGCAGGGTATGGAGGGGATGTATAAACAAATTGCAAAGATGAACCCAAACAATGAACAACTGGCACAACTTGCAACAAAACTCAATTACCAGAACGCCTATTACGTTGATTTCTTCAAACAAAACAAGGACTTCAGTATTGAGAAACAGATTGAGCATCTTATGAATCTTCACGCATCACTGGAAGCAGGGCTTAAACTAATTGATAGAGAACGTCTGACCCTCCAATACGCTGCTAATTCTATTCTCAAAGGTGAGCTGGAAGATAATATATTCCAGATTGATGTCAATATCGCCCCCATCTACAAGAGTATTATGGGTGGTCACCAGAAACTTTTTTCCATGATTGACCAGGTTAACAACAGCGGCAGGGCATCACGTAAAAAAAGCGCGCCAATGGAAGTTAATGGACTGGGAATTTACGGAAAATAACAATTCACTCTTTGCAATAATCAATGGAGAATAAAATGATTCAGACACTGACAAATAAAGTTTCCATTTCATCAGAATCAGGATCTACCTTCCTGCTGGGTGGTCTGTCCGTCCTTTTCTGTTTTGCTGCATACACAACATCATCACATTCTCTGCCAGGTGTTTGGGAATACACTATGAAGTACCTTGGTTACACCTCTTTCATTCTTATTCCGATGTTAATTACGTTGCTTGCAATCATCATTCATGCGTCATTTTTCCCGCTTCACAACACATCTCCGCGGGTAAAGATTCTCGCGAGGATAGAAACCATGGGACCGGTAATTGGTATCCTTGGAACATTTATCGGTATTGGAATGGGGCTTGCGGATATGACACCAGAAATATTGAAAGGCGATGGAGTACTCACTATTGCCAGTCAGATTGGTGCCGCAGTCTGGAATTCAGTTGTTGGAACCGCGCTAGGGTTGATCGCACATCTGGTTCGCAAAGATGTCGTAAAAAGAGCACCTGCCAAAAAACAAACCGTGGCACCGAAAGTTCACAGCAAAAGCACAGCACATCCACCCACAGCAAAGACCGTGGCAAGACGATCCGAAAATCACATCCACACTAACAAAATCGAGGCAACAGCATGAATAAAAACTTGCTGCAAATATTCTCGTTTTGCTTAGCCATTTTCATCAGCACATCTCTGCTCCATGCAGCTGAAACCTCTTTTGACATCGACATACCAATGGTTCCCGGATCGGCAAACAGTGTAGATTTCATGAGGAATCAGGCACAGGAACATGAAAAATTAAGAGATACTGCCATTCAAAATCTACAGCAGGCGGGTAACCAGCTGGAACAGGAATACTGGATGGTAACCATTATAAAAGAGGAGGCCAAAAGACTCCTTATGCTGATCGGGGCAGTAAAAACAATGCAAAAACGGGGAGAGCAGGACGGACTCATATTACAAAACCAGCACCTGCTGGCAAATGATCCTGTTGTCCAGGCAGAAATCCGGGGGCTGACGCTCATGTTTACCAAACTGCAGGAGTTATCAGCAGCTCGTCCCAAAAACCTACAGGGAAACCCAGAGACGAGATCAAAGCAAATCAACAAGTCCATTCTGGCATTAAGTGAGCTTTATTCTCCCCAAAGAACAACCAAAGCCCTGGAGCGTCATAATCGAGAATTTTCAGACAAAAAGATGGAGATACTTGTGGTTCAATATTCACAACTCAGACAGCAATTTAACCAGCTTACTGGAGAGCAAAACATATGAATCAGGAATGGGCACTGGTAGAAGACACTGAACTGGAGCAGACTGAGAACACCGAATCGCAACAGGATGACAAATTTGAGATACCAATCTCCTTCCTGGATCTCTCAACCGTTATCATGTTCACCTTTATTCTGATCGCCATAGCCTTATCAGCAGCTGAACGAAATGAATTTCAGACCAAGGTGGATCTGCTCACAAACCAAACCACCCAGGGAAGTGGGCCAGGAACTGCAACAATGAGTCTGGCAATTGATGAAATTACTGAGGGACAGTGCTCATTCGTCCTTGAATCTAAAAAGAACGGTACAAGACAACTGACAAGCACCAAAGAAGTTGTGGATTTATTACTTCTCCTCAGCCCACCACAGCTGATATTGCGTGTGGATAAAAAAACAGACTTCGGTGTTCCTCAGGAAATAATCATTGCAGCCAAAGAACAGGGCATCAAAATAGGCTTCGCATTCCTTAAGGAGGAATAACATGAAACTTACCCGATCCGTCATAATACTCTGCCTGCTGGCTGTCTTTTGCATCATTTTTGTAAACAATCACCCACAAAAACAACCATCAGTCGTCAAACAGAAAGAGAACGATACCATCGTTAAAAAGGAGGTACCAAAAGAAAAACTGATAATAGTCCCCATAGATATTGTGCAATACACCCCAAAACCAAAACCTGAGCCCGTTAAGAAAAAGGAGGTCAGTGAGCCACCAGAACAGAAAAAAGCCAAACCTGCACCCGCAAAAAGCAGTAAAGGCAGCAGTGGAAACTCCGGAGACAATGATCCCGCCATCCTCGCCTCCTATGGTATGCCAATAACGAGCTATCTGCAGTTTATGACTGGACAGGGTGCAAAAATGGCTATGTACAACACTACCAAAGGAAAATTTGTCTGTGCAATTACCTCTGCAGGTACCCTTGGTAATTCTGTCAACCACTCGGGTCTGAGCCCACGGGCACGACGCATAACAAACGATTTCCCAAACGCCCAGGCATTAATTAACGAAGCCCGTCGTCGTTTTGGAAATGCCAGTTATGAAATATTACTCCTTATGACCGAGAGCATGGACGACAGACTTCACAGAAACATTAAGCGAGTTATCGAAGAAGTTGGGCGCAACACCGGAAATGTATCAATGGTGCGAGTGACATACACAGGATCCTCAGACTCTGTAACAGTATTGGTTGACAGACTCAATGGCAGCGGTGGCAGTGTGCAAACCAGCAAGTCATTCTATCTGTAGATTTTCATAAAAAAGGATGCTCATGGATAGCCCCGGCATACCTGGGCAATAGTACAATTTATTCAAACCATTACAATGAAAACATAACAGGAGGGATTGCCTGAATTACAACAAACACTCAAGGGAGGATAAAAAATGATGTTCAATCAATCTATCTCAACAAGCGGAAGCGAAAAACAGTTACACCAGGCAGCCTATCTTAATTTAAAATTTGAGGAGCAGTCTCCCTCCCCTATCAAATTTTATATCCTCCCCAAAACAAAACCCACCAAAGCCCCTGACCAGGACATGGTCAGGGCTGCAATCATCCAAAAGAACATCAACCTCATTCGCTCACTGTTTACACTACACTGTGACTCATATCAGGAACTACAGGCACTGCACGCAAAAATCAGACGGGAACAGAACAGTAAAAAGAATCCTTTTGACAGCAAAAAAGTGCTGCAGTCCATTTACCGCGCCATTGCCGTAGCAGTTCAAAATGATTCCTCAGACATTCAACTACAACAGCTGCAAGAGAGAATCGGCCAAAGCCTCAATGCAATCAACGATGCAGTAAAAAGCCTCGTGGAAGATCATCTGTATCTGGCCAGTGTCCACACAAAAAGATACCATGAACAGACTTCCGCGGAAGATCTGTACCACGAAGGAGTCATCGGCCTCATTACAGCAGCGTATAAATTTGATCCGGATAAAGGAGTCAAGTTCTCCACCTACGCAACCTACTGGATGAGACAAACAATGAATCGAGCAAAAGACACCCTGCAAAATGGCCCCAAACTGTCCCATCGTGCCCAAGCACTGAAACGCCGCTTTCACCTTACAGCCAGCAAACTAGCACACCAGTTGGGCAGGGAGGCCACAGATGATGAAATAATGGAGGCGGCTTATATGAACAGTGCAGAAATAGAAATGGTACGGGCAAATTCACAGTCCGTCTTTTCACTGGATCAGCCTGTAACCAATGAAAGCAACACTACTCATATCGATCTCCTGGCTGACCAAAAAGAGCAAAGCATTCAATTAAAACTTGAGCAAAAATCAAGAATTGATGCAATCAACAAGGTGCTGCAACAGTTACCGGAAAGAAAAGCTGAAATACTCCGTCTCCGTTTCGGTATTGGCTACCCCAGACCATACAGTCTGGCCGAAGTCGGGACCATGCTTGACGTTAGTAAAGAACGTATCCGCCAGCTGGAAACCCAGGCCAAGAGACAGTTACAGCACCACAGATACAAACTGGCAGAGAATGCTTGTTAGAGGCAACTCCCGATGAAACAACATAAAATTGAACCCTCCCTTCTGGAAAAACTCGAGCAAAATGGCAGCGAATCACTGGCACCTGTCCCTGTTTTCCTCATCCTTTCAAAGAAAAGACAGCTCCCTGTACTTCCTACAACAGCACAATCTGTTACAGGGACATCTCTTCTCTACTGCGAGCCATCTCCCACAGAATTGCGAACGCTCTCAGATGAAAAGAGTGTCCAATTTATCTGGGATGCCAATGCCCACATCACCAACACACCATTTACCCGCCAGCAATCAAATAGTCGAACAGACACCCGAACTATAGTTTTTGATCCTCAAGATGATGAACACCCTGCGGATAGCCATACGATGAATGGCCATGGAATAAAATGTGCTATCATCGACACAGCTGCAGACACCTACCATTCAGATCTATCAACACAAATTGCCAAAATAACTGATTGCACAGACGATGGCAATTACCACAGAGGTGATCAGGTTCATGGAACCCATGTAGCAGGTATCGTCAATCAACTGGCTCCAGAGGCCGAACTGTTCCTCTATAAGGTTTTCAACAGCAGCGGTTTTGCTACCCGTAAATTTATTGTCGATGCCATCATGGCTGCCATTGCAGACGGAGTTGATGTCATTAACGGTTCCTGGGAAGAATCAGGGTGTCCAGGCGGCTGTCCCGTTGATCTGGCCGTTTCCTATGCTGTTTCACAGGGCGTCATATTTTGTGGTTCTGCCGGCAACTCCGGCCCAGCCCCCATGACACTCACCTGCCCTGCAGGAAATACTGATATTATCACTATCGGCGCCTGCAATTGTAACGGAGAAATGGCCGATTTTTCTTCAAAGGGACCAAGCTACATCAAAAATAGTAACAAACCGGATATTTCAGCACCCGGGGTTAATATAGCATCCTGCCAGCCGGGAGGTGGATACCAGCTCCTGTCCGGTACATCCATGTCAGCCCCGGTTCTCACTGGAGCCTGTGCCATAATAAAATCAGCCATCAAAACACAAGCTGCAACTAAAGATCATTCAAAATCAGGTAAAAACATCAAGGAGGCCATAATGAAACAGGCTAAGGATCTTGGTTATGACCGCAACCACCAGGGAGCCGGACTCCTGAATGTCAATCGTACGCTACGGCAGCTGAAATCCAGCAGAAACACTATATTTCACCTGCGCCAGAGAGAATTGCTTCGCTGGGCAGTGGCTGTAGCCATCTTTCTCGGAGGAGCATTTTTGTTTTCTTCCAAGCCATGGCAGGTACACTCAGCCAACACACCAGTTCTCACACAAACTGCCCAGGCTCAGGAAACACCACCAGGCATTCTTAAAAAGCAGCATTTCCCACTTCCACCACCTTTTGCACAAGCCCAAGCAGACACAACTCCAGTACCAATCGGTCCCCAATATTCGACCCTGGACCATGAGCAAGCCGCAACCCATCTTCGATTTACCATCTCACAAGTTGGTGAAATGCTGAATGAGGAGATCATACGATGATTCTATCTATAAAAGCGCTGGAGAAGATTGAAACAACACTCCTTGATCTCAATGAAGATGAACTTGTGGAAGTTTTTATCTACGTGGATTCCCAATCAATAAGTCGACTGAAGGCATATCTCCATTCTCTGGATTTAGAGGTTACAGCAGGGTCATACACACCATTAGGACTAATACTCACAAGGCTGAGACGACACGACATGGAAAAATTGGCCGACCGTGATGACGTCATAAAAATTTACAGTCAGGGAGAAATCGCTCTGGAACAGGAACAACTTTCTAAAACCTATAAGCCAACAGACCAGAAGAAAAATACCGACACACTTGAGGAAGAGAAAAAATGACAATACGTGAACAGATGCAGAAAAACTGCACATACAAAGCCGAATGGGCCCTGCTGGAGGTGTTGTTTGCCGCCAGGGAAATGAAACGCCTGGATATGCCATCAGACCAAGCCTACAAGGATGATCTCGACTTGGTTCAGGATTACCAGCTGAAACACAGCCTCAACTCTTTCGGTGCGACGAAGCTTGAAGAAATCGGTTCAGATATACTGCAAAAAGAGGATGGGGAAAAAGTAAATCTCGATACGATACAAAAATTTATTACCATGCTAAACCATCTACGAGAATGCCTGACAGACCATATCAAAACCAGGTTAACAGCTAGTCACACTGCCAATGTTCGTCTCCGCCTCATTTCCCTCCAGACACATCTGCAACTCACAGCCAAGGAGACAGAAGCATTTGCCTACATGATCTACTCCAGCATAGGTCTCAACAATTCGCTGAACAACAGTTTCAAGCTGAGTGCTTTTGAGGAATACTGTGAAATGAGCCTTCCTGAAATTCTGGACTTTGTCGATGAGAACCGTCGCCATATCCGGGAGGCCATCGTTGGGCTGAAGCAAAATGGAACCAGCGTGCTCCTTGACAGAGGATTCCATATCGCCGGAGAAATGATTACGCTGATGACCAGGCGCCCTTTGAGTAACGAAGAATTACTGCAGATTGAAGGGACCGTGCTGGAAGAGGTCCTGGCCGAGGAAGGTATCATTGTAGGCGTTCCCGTCGAGGTTGAAGAAAACACAGCCAATCAGGGCGTTTTGGCCCCCCTTGAAAAGAGCAGTAGTCAAGTGTCGGATTCCACCGATTTTGTCCTTCATGATTTTCTGGCCCTGGAAAAAGCCGATGAACCCGAGACACCTGACAAAGGCCACACTATGGTCGAAAAGCAAGAGGACAACGATCTGGCACCCTACCAGGATGATCAGGAATATCTAGGGGACCAGTTTGCATATTTCCGGACCCATATGGAATACCTGGAAAAGCAAAATGAAGATGAACGCTACTCACTCAGCACGGAAAAATCCAAGTCAGAAATCCTGCGAGACCTGAAAGGGAAGGAAAAAATATTACTCCGCAAATGTCAGAACAGACTCCAGCTGACCCGCACCAGCGGCAACTGGCTTCCTCGCCTTGAACGGTTGGCAGAGGCACGCCAGCTGGACGATGTTGAAAAAGGTATACTCATTTTGCTGGTGGGTGCTGTCCTGGATGAAACATTCGAGAAATATTTGAGCGGCATGCGGGGACTGGGGTCTCTTGCCAAGGTCCAGGATATCCTCAAATTCTTTGCCACCACCCTGAAAGAACAAATCTTCCTCCGCCGCTACTTTTATAAGGACGCCACTCTGGTGCGGGAGGGTATGGTCAGTATCGAGGGTGAGTTTACCCGGGATATCCAGGAATGTGCTGTGGATATCGATCGCAAGATGCTCGATTACATTGCCGGTCTGGACACAGACCTAAACAATATTGTCGATGGCAGCCAGCTCTATCAGCCCACGGTGGACCTTTCCCACGTAGTCCTGCCGGATGAGCAGAAACAGATGATACTGGAAACTGTGAGAAACTATCCCAGGTTTGTCAAAAACAGAAAAAAATATGGGTTGGACAATATCATCCAGTACGGGAAAGCTATAGTCATACTCTTTCACGGTCCTCCAGGAACAGGTAAGACCATGATGGCCAACGCTCTCGCCCATGAACTCGGGAAAAAGATCCTCCTGGTCAACTTCCCTACCCTGGGTTCCTTTGGAAGTAGCAAAATTTTCTCTTTTCTCCTCCGGGAATCAACGGTACACAATGCCCTCACATTTTTTGACGAGTGTGATTCAATCCTTGATTCGAGAGACAACGGTAACAAGGATATCACCATGTTCCTCACAGCCATTGAACGTCACGAGGGAATAGTAATCATGGCCACCAACAGAGCACCCCAAATAGACAAGGCCATGCAGCGCAGGTTTACCATGGACATCGAATTCAAACTGCCTGACCCCTGTTTACGAGAACAGATCTGGCAGGAGCATCTGCCTCCTGCCCTGCCCCTGGCAGAAGATGTCGACCTGCGCAGCCTGGCGGTCAAATACGAATTTTCCGGTGGCTACATCAAAAATGCCGTACTCTCTGCCCTTTCCATAGCCGGCAGTCGAAGCGAAGAAACACCTGTCATCAGTATGGCCGACCTGGAACACGGGTCCAGACTGCAAATGCGCAGCTATCTGGGGATGGGTGACTTCGACCGGAGAGTTGTCCCCAAATTCGGTATAGAATCTCTGGTTCTGGCTCCGAATATCCAAACCTCCCTTCAGGAAGTGATCCATTTTGAGAAGGCACGTAATGTTCTCTTTGGTCAGTGGGGATTTGAAGATGTCATGAGTTACGGGGTTGGCAACGGAGTCCTCTTTCACGGGGCTCCAGGCACTGGCAAAACCATGGCTGCCGAGGCCATCGGCTACGAAATAGGCAGGCCCCTGCTGGTAGTTAACATGGCAGAGCTGCTCTCCAAGTATGTGGGGGAATCTGCCAAGAATATCGAAGGAGTGTTCAGCCAGGCACGAAACCATAACTGCATTCTGGTCTTTGACGAGGCCGAAGGTCTCTTTGCCGAACGAACTAACGGCGGCAGCGCTACAGACCGCTACGCCAATATCGATGTCAACCTCCTCCTCCACCACATGGAACGATTCCCGGGCATGGTGATTCTCACCACCAACCTTATCGACAACATCGACGAGGCTATTTTCCGGAGACTGAAATTTATCCTCGAATTCAAAAAACCGGATCGAAGTCTAAGGCACCAGATTTGGCAACAGCTGATTCCAGGTAAGGCACCAGTAGCAGACGACATCGATTTTACAGCTCTGGCCAAACAATACGAGTTCACCGGCGGCAACATTAAAAATTGCATTTTCAAGGCTGCAGCTCGTGCTGCCCTGCGCCCCGCGGAAGAACGACAGATCCAGATGATTGATCTCCTGACCGCAGCCGGAGAGGAGTACGGGGTGGGGCGGGAGAAAAAAATCGGATTTTAAGCATTGATTATCCACTCGAAACACCTGGCAGTATTTCCTTTATGAAGAGTGTTACATCATGAGTTAATAAGTTAAGGATAACCTTGCCAGCGGCGGCAAGAGCCCATGGAAGAATATACAGAGGGACAAGTCATGATTTTTTACGACGGAATCAAAATTGGAAATGATTTAAAACACCTTGAATTCATGGTGAATTACTGATAATTTCCTTCTTTTATTAAAACACAATACGTAAACAGAAAAGCCGAAGGAAAAGGAAATGGAAAAAATGCGCTGTGTCCGCTGCCAATCAGAGGCGGTCATGCCAGATACCGGGTACTGTTTTAAGTGCAAATTTCATAATAAACCGCTGGTGAATCCAGAGGAAGAGGCCAGAAAGAAACGAGCACAACAGGCCGCAGAGCAGGAAGCCGTTAAACAGGCTGCCCGGGAGGCCATACGAAGGGAGCTCCAGGCAGTACTTGAAGCAGCCCGGTCTGGTGATCTGCCAGGGGCCACCAAGAGGCTCCAGGGAATCAATCCACCTGAAACAGATTTGCGAATCGAAAAGATGAAGGTGCAGGCGGAGCTGTGGCGGCTTAAAGATGTGCCGGATATGCAGCTCAAGGTCCTCGAAGAGCTGGCCACAGAACTCCCCTTTGACCAGAAGACACTTGAATTCTACTATGAAATGGCCTGTCTCTACCAGGAAGGTGGTTCAGACGCCAAGGCCTTTACCATTTTGAATCGATTTGTAGAAAACAGTTATGACTGGTTCAAGGAAGACATTCTTACCCGCTGGCAGCAGTTGAAAGGCAAAGGAACCACTCCTTCCCATGGACCGTACCGTGGCAGCTGCCGAATCATGGTCGGTGCCATGGACCGTACCGTAGAATCAGTCCGCGCCTGGATAGACCGGGCCACGGCCGACCAACGCTGTTTCACGGAATCTATCTTGTTAAACGACAGCAGTTTTAAGGACATTGAACGGGTGGAGCGCTCCTTCAGCAGTGCTTTCGAGCTGAAGTCAGTGGTCAGCGGGCACAATCGTCGTCTTCAGGAAAGTGGCTATATCCACTACCAGTCAGAACAGGGGCAGATAGCCCTGGAACAAGAAGGCGTCTCCGGAGGCAGTGAGGCAGAGGTCCTGGTTATCAGGCCAACCGGCAACGGTCCGCTCGTGTTGGAGTTTGGAACCATCAACCTAGCGGCCCAGTTCATGCCCGAAGGCCGTTCTGCTGTGAGCCTCGCCTTTTACGAATTTTTCACCCCCAGATCCCCACAGGATTTCCCTGGCCAGCAACCCGATCTTCGCGATTTTAATGACAAGATCTATAAAACCGTCAGCCTGATCCAGCAGAACAATACCGAGCGGACCGTTCTCCTCCGTTCCCACCGGGAGTTGATCGTCAAGAGTGTGACCGCATTTCTGGAGCAGCAGGATCGTGCTGATGGAGATCTGCTGTTTTGAAAACGTTGATAGCCCGTTACTGTTCGTTAACAATAGAGAAGCCATACAATATCATTCCCGTGTGGAGTCAGGTGGAATGCAGAAAAATGATTTAACAAGACAAGCCTGAAGCAAATAACAAACGATTGGAGCCACATATGCAGTGTCAAAAATGTAACCAAAATCTGCCAGATGAGGCAAAGTTCTGTCTTGGCTGCGGAACACCTGTTCAACTGAACTGTTCTTCCTGCCAGACCCCCTTACCCGGTGGAGCAAAATTCTGTCTTTCCTGCGGTCAGGCCGTAGCCGGCGACGATACCTCTTCAGGTAATATGTCCCCCGGAATCCTTGGCTACTGTGCGGGCGGCGGTTCCGCCATCCGTGCCAGTGACCCACATTTCAAATGTTTACGCTGCGAAAAATTATTTACCGAAAAGTTTCGTTTCCATGACCATCCGGTATGCGAGAGTTGCGCCTACAAAGATGGTACGGCGCAACAACTGGAAAAGGAACTGTCCGCTGAGCGTGAGGCAGAAGCCCGGGCAAAGGAAGAACAACTTCAAAAGAAACGTGCTGAACAGGAGCGATTAGTAGCTGAACAGCGCGCTCTTCAAGAACGCCAACAAAAAGAAGAAGAGGAACGCAGAGCAAAAGAAGCTGCCGAGGCCAAGACCAAACCCCATGTCTGCCCGGTAACCGGGATGGAGTTTGTGATTGTCCCGGCAGGTGAGTTCCAGATGGGTGATGTCTGGGGTGACGGTGAAAATAACGAAAAACCTACCCACCTGGTAAACGTAGCAGCCTTCCAGATGGCCAAATATCCTGTCACCCAGGCCCAGTGGCTGAAGGTGATGGGGGGAGAAAATCCTGCTACAGAATATGGTTCAGACTTTGTTCACTCCAACAAACCGATAATCAATGTAAGCTGGGACGATGCCAAAGAGTTTATCAAACGACTGAACCGTAAATCCGGTTGCCATTATCGCCTGCCCTCTGAGGCAGAATGGGAATACGCGGCCCGCTCCGGCGGCAGCCGGGACAAGTATTCAGGCACCAGCAGCGAGTCCAGCCTCTCGGCCTATGCCCAATTTAAGCAGAAACATTTACAGGAAGTTGGCAAAAAACGTCCCAACGATCTGGAACTCTATGACATGTCCGGTAATGTCTGGGAGTGGTGTGAGGATACCTGGCACGACAATTACCAGGGTGCCCCCACTGATGGTTCTGCCTGGACTTCAGGTGATTCTGGCTCTCTGCGTGTGTGCCGCGGCGGCTCGTGGAGCTTTTCTTCCGAGGTCTGCCGGGTAGCCTACCGCGGCAGGTACGTCCAGGGCTTCCGCGTCTTCAACCTTGGCTTCCGCCTTTCCCAGGACAGCAGGTAACCAGGCAGTATGCGGAGGCGTGTGCTCTTTGCTGAGGCAGCCGTTGTCGGAGCAGGCGCCTCGGGCAAAGAGAACGCGGCGGAGCGTTCGATTTTTTTTTAACACGAACTCGACACACAGTCTACGCCGAAACAACAGAAAAATCGAACTGATAGAGAAGACTGGACATTGTCTGGTTGATAAAAATAACAGGCCAAAGAGTTATGAAACAAAAATCAAATTTCTTCATCTACCGCCTGACCCACCTTCCCGACCTCGCCACCCAAACCTACACGGCCCGCTACGGTAACGACGTCCGTTCCAGGGTCTTCGAGCGTCAGGAAGGTTTCCTTCATCTTCTCCATGAGCTGGGAATACATGGTGCTAAGGGATTACCAAACGGCAGTAGAGCATCTCTTCGTTTTCGCTATGAACCGCGAAGTAATGGCAATGGCATTCTCCAGATTTATCTGCTCTTTCAAAACCAGAGCGGAATAGAGAATGATAAGCTCCAAGCCACTTTGCTCAATTCACCCCTGGCTGAGTTTTATCCTGCCTGGCAGGAAGTAACAGAAGCAGAGGAGATCAAACGGGTACTCACCCCAGACAGTTACAAATGCTGTGTAGAGATCATCAAGGAAGAAGCTGCTCCTGTGGCCCTGTTCAAGACCATGGAGCGGCAGGCCCTGGAGCAAGCCGAAATGCGTGCCAAAACCGGTGCTCCCGGCCCCGGACCTGAGGAAGTACGAAGTCGCTTTCGAGCCATGGTCGATACCGCCTTTTATTACATTCCTCTTTATGTGGCCTACCCGTTCGAACCGGTCCCTGAACAGGATATGCTGATCCTTGACCGCTATTTTGCTGCCTATGACCAACCCTTTATGGTGGAGATTACCCTGGAGGCTGCAAAGCTCCAGTCCAATGAGTTGCTTGCAATCGAAAAGATGATCAACCACCTGGAACGGGTCAAAGGCTTCTCCACGGCCAGGGAGGGCGAAGAGCGCTCCTTTCTGCGCCGCGAACAGCAGGATTTCACGGCTGAAGCCATTGCCGAAGTCTTTGAAGAGTACCATGAAAAACTCCTCCAGGAACGCTACTTTCACTTCGCTCTGCGGGTCTGGGGAAAAGATACCGACCTCACCCCCATCCTGGCTGCCAACGTGGCCCGGGAATGCAACGGCAGCGGCAAATACCGCAAAATCCTTTTGAACTCCGGTGAAGAACTCTTTCAGCAGACCGTAGATGCCAGTTCCCGAGTGGCCATCGAACCTGCAGTCTGCTGGCAGGATTACTGGGATTCCTCCTGGGACAAACCGTTCCAGGAGACCGATGTCTTTTCCTTTAATAATACCGGCAAGAGAGGCGGAGCCAAAAAAAAACTGGCCTTTTCCTTTATCCATGATCTGCGCCGCCTACCGCGACTGGCCAGACTTGAGTCTCTGGCCTCTTTCTTCCGCCTGCCTGTCCCTGGGCCAGAACCTTTGCAAACCATGCGCAAGGAGACTGAGGCCCCCCAGCAAGCAGATAACGGCCCAGGCAGAATCAAACTGGGCACCGATTACTACAAACCCGGGCTCAGTCACAGCCTGGATCTGGAACTCATCAAAAAACATATCTTTATCAGTGGAGTACCTGGCAGCGGCAAGACCACATCCATTTTCAACATCCTGATCCAGCTTCATGAACAGGGGATCCCCTTTATCGTCTTTGAACCGGCTAAAACCGAGTACCGACTACTCAAACGCCTCAAAAGACTGAGCAAAAACGGACCGAAAAATCCAAATGGGGAACTCCTAGGAAAACAGCTGCAGGTCTACACCCTGGGTCAAGAACACATATCCCCCTTGCGTTTCAACCCCTTTCAGTTTCCTGAAGGGATCACCTTGAACGAACATGTCAGCAGCCTGGAAGCCTGTTTCAAAGGAGCCCTGCCCATCTCCACCGGACCGCTGCCGGCGCTGATCAACGAGGCTGTAGACGCCATCTATACCAAGAAAGGCTGGCGCGGCACCACCGTCAACCAGGGGAAGCTGGACTACCCTGATCTTGCCGAACTCTATCGGGAAATAAGAGAGGTCTTTGCGGAGAAAAACTATTCGGGTGATGTGAGCGGTGATCTCCAGACCGCCATCGAGGTTCGCATCGGCAGCCTGCTCAGGCGTTCGGTGGGCAGGATCTTTGACAGCAGCCGTTCCCTGCCCGACATTGACACCCTGATGAAAACGCCGTGTATTATCGAACTCGACGGACTCAATGAGGAACAATCCAACCTGATGATCATGTTCCTCCTGGCCCAGATCCGTGAATATGTGCGGGCCAATCGGCGTTCAGGGGCCGACCTCACCCATGTCATTGTCCTTGAAGAGGCCCACAATATCATTGGCAAGGCCGAAGAAGGCAGCGAAGAGGGCGGCAACCCCAAAGCCGAGGCAACCAAGTATATCACCAACTTTCTGGCCGAAGTCCGAGCTCTGGGAGAGGGTATCATCATCGCCGACCAGCTGCCTTCAGCCGTAGCGCCAGAGGTAATCAAGAACACCGGTGTCAAACTTGCCCATCGTATGGTTTCAGGGGATGACCGGGAGGAGTTGGGCTTGACCATGCTCCTTGATAGCCATCAATTTGAGGATATGGCCAGATTACCACCGGGTGAGGCCTTTCTCTTCCACGAGCAGCTATACAAGCCGGTACGCATCCGAGGGGAGTATGTTGCAGATAAAGACGCCTACCCCATCCTCCAACAGGCACCGCCCGATGGGACAGAGCTCCACGAGATGTTACAAAAAGAGGCATGGTTTAGCAAGGTACAGCAGAGTGTACAGCAAACAAGCCTTTCTGGAATGGAAAACTCAGCCCGGAAAATTATCCTGGAGCTGAAAAAGGAACAGGAAAAAACAGAGGAACTTTGCGCAGGGATACTTACGCTCATCCAGCAGAAAAAAAGCCGCCCCGCTGGTGCTTGACAAGGGTTTGCAGGGCCTTTCCAGCCAGCTTGTAACCGTGGAGAATATTTTTGAAAGCCAGTTTCATATCTGGCAGCAAGCCCTGGCCAGAACAGGAGCAGATGAGAAGACAGAAAAAACATTTTGGGCAGGAGAGTCGGGAAAACATCTTGCCCGTATCAGTGATAAACAGAAGGTAATCGTTGAAAACTGTGAGCAGCTACTTGCCGCTTTACAAAAAATTGCCCAGATGTCCCTGGCAGAATAGCTAAGTTTTGATCCATGATTAAGAAAAAAACTTCTGAAAAAACCTGGCGTCGCACCTGTCGGGACGGATCTTTTGTTGAGGGTGTACGTCACAGCGGTGAACACCTGCATTACAATAAAAGTGATGGCTCAGACATCCCCGTGCACTGGCGGGATGAGAAATCTGGAAGGGGTGTCAGCCTCAGACTGCATGGCGTCGAGAAAATAGAACAAGGAGATACGCAAATGGCAAAGAAAGGAAAAAGCTCACAACTTGCGAGCACAATGGAAGGTGTGAAGAAGGGCACCAGAGATGATGGTCGGGATATTATAAAAAAGAGCGACAGCAGTGAAGACAGAGTAGCCGATCTTGAACAGCTTATCGATACACTTGGGGAAGTACGGGGTGGCGTGAATCAGGAATCAACTGTCTCCATGAAGCAGGAAATCGAGGCGGCCATAGCCAGACAGCAGAAGGAATTTGCAAAGGCTGCTGAAGATGTCCATAAAAAAGAACAGGACCTTGAAGAGCGAATCGACACCCTCTCAGAAGGAGTTGCCGACAAGGAAGCCGATGCCAAGGATGCCAGCGGTCTGCAGAAATCATTGAAGACTGAGTTTGTTAAACAGCACCTTTCCAAACTGGAGCAGGACTCCAAAAGTGAGGCTTCCGAATATAAGGAACAGCAGAAAGGACTTGAGTCTACTGTCAAGGAAGTCGGCCGCCAGATGAAAGACCAGGAGCGACGTGCAAAGAAGAGTATAAGTTTCACTAAAATTTGATATTTTGCTGCACCCTCCATTTCAGATAATCAAAAAGTAAGGAATCCGTTATGCAATGCCCTTCTTGTGCCCAAACAGTCCATCCAGACTGGAAGTCATGTCCCTTCTGCCAGATTGAACTGGCAAACAACAAGACCTGTACAAAGTGTGGGGAAGAACTGCAACCCGCCTGGAAATCTTGTCCCTTTTGCTCCACCCCTGCAGCAGGCCATCCAGAAAAGACACAGCCACAAATCGAAATCCTTGGCTACTGTGCGGGCGGCGGTTCCGCCATCCGTGCCAGTGACCCACATTTCAAATGTTTGCGCTGCGAAAAATTATTTACCGAAAAGTTTCGTTTCCATGACCATCCGGTATGCGAGAGTTGCGCCTACAAAGATGGTACGGCGCAACAACTAGAAAAGGAACTGTCCGCTGAGCGTGAGGCAGAGGCCCGGGCAAAGGAAGAACAACTTCAAAAAAAACGTGCTGAACAGAAGCGATTAGCAGCTGAACAGCGGGCTCTCCAAGAGCAACAACAAAAAGAGGCAGAGGAACGCAGGGAAAAAGAGGCAGCCGAGGCAATTAAGAAACCTCATGTCTGCCCGATAACCGGCATGGAGTTTGTGATTGTCCCGGCAGGTGAGTTCCAGATGGGTGATGTCTGGGGGGACGGTGAAAATAACGACAAACCTACCCACCTGGTAAACGTAGCAGCCTTCCAGATGGCCAAACACCCGGTGACCCAGGGCCAGTGGCTGGCGGTGATGGGTGGTGAGAACCCGGCGATCTCTTCCGGCTCTCAGTTCGTGGATAAGAACAAGCCGGTGATCAATGTGAGCTGGGACGATGCCCAGGAATTCATCAAACGGCTGAACCGCAAGTCCGGCTGCAACTACCGACTACCCAGTGAAGCAGAATGGGAATACGCTGCCCGCTCCGGCGGCAGCCGGGACAAGTGGTCAGGCACCAGCAGTGAGTCCAGCCTTTCTGCCTATGCCCATTTTAATCAGCAATTCGAAACAGGCACTTCTGTGGTTGGTAAAAAACGGCGCAATGACCTGGAGCTCTATGATATGTCTGGTAATGTCTGGGAGTGGTGTGAAGATACCTGGCACGACAATTACCAGGGTGCCCCCACTGATGGTTCTGCCTGGACTTCAGGTGGTGATTCCTCTCGGCGTGTG